>Ga0209918_1000182_pt1 | contig 47237 bp, 44 predicted proteins | sample SalPonD_shore_MG_FD_185712 | JGI IMG/M metagenome (GOLD analysis project Ga0209918, IMG submission 185712) | Salt pond soil microbial communities from South San Francisco under conditions of wetland restoration - Salt Pond MetaG... | ecosystem: Environmental > Aquatic > Marine > Intertidal zone... | reverse complement strand
AACTATGAACGAAGTAGAAATATGAGTTATTTGGAACTCCTTTAATGAGAAAGTGATTTCTTTCTTGGAAAGTAACACTATTCCAGCCAATTTGTGGAATTTTTTCTACCTTTTGTTTATTAAAGGCTCTAATCTCGCCTTTTATTAAATTCAAACCTTTATTTACCCCCATTTCATAACTTTTTGTGAATAGCAATTGCATACCTAAACAAATGCCGAAGAATGGTTTATTATCATCAATTATACCATTAATAATTGGAATTAAACCCTTTTCTTTAAGATTTTTTATTCCATCTCCAAATGCTCCTACACCAGGAAGAATAATTCCATTAGCATTAAATAATATTTCAGGATCCGAAGTAATTACGCTTTTTTCTCCAAGATATGTAATTATTTTACTCACACTTTTTAAATTGCCGATACCGTAGTCTATTATCGCGATATAAAAAGACATTTTTTAAATCCTCATAGGAATATCATTTTTTTTACATATCATTTTAACATCTTTGATGGAATATTCATTATAATGAAAAATTGAGGCGGCTAAGGCAGCGTCTGCCTTCCCCTTTTTAAACACATCAACGATATGTTGAGGTTTTCCTGCTCCACCTGAAGCTATAATAGGTATATCTAAATTTTCACTAAATATCTTTGTGAGTTCTAAATCATATCCATCATACGTTCCATCGCGATCCATGCTTGTTAGTAATATCTCCCCAGATCCAAGTTTTTGTGCTTTTTCGCCCCACTTAATAGCATCAATTCCAGTTGATGTTCTACCTCCATTGATATACACTTCCCACCAACAAAATTTTTCATCTTTAAGTTCAATCACTTTCTTATCTGGTGAATCTTTAGGATTTTTAACATATACTCTTTTTGCGTCAATCGCAGTTACAATACATTGAGATCCAAAAATATTAGCTCCTTCTGTAATGATAATTGGGTTTTTTACAGCCGCAGTATTGATGGAAATCTTGTCGGCACCAGACCTGAGTATCTTTTTTATATCTTTAACCGTCCGAATTCCACCACCTACTGTAAATGGGATGAAAATCTGTTCTCCAGTTCTCTCAACTAGATCTATCAAAATTTTTCGTTTATCAGAGGAAGCAGTTATATCTAGGAATACTAATTCATCTGCTCCTTGATCATCATAAAGTTTCCCCAACTCAACAGCATCACCAGCATCTCTGATTTCAACAAACTTGACTCCTTTTACTACTCTTCCCTCAGTTACATCGAGGCATGGGATTATTCTTTTAGTTAAAACCATAATAATTCATACTTTTGTTAACATTCTTGCTTATTTAAGTAAATATTATAAAAATTTATAGTATTAATAGAATTAAATGAAATAAATTATTTTTCTTTAGTAGAGGTTAAGAAAGGTTTATAAGTAGATGAATTATGAAAATATTAAAATTAAATTTCTAATTAAACATCAAGAATTTCAATAATCAACGGAATTATCTTTTTTTCATCAAAAAATGACGTATCTCCTGTTTTTCTGAATTCTTGTATTTCATTATTATAATGTGTTTCTATATAATTAACTAAATAATTTAATCGCTCTTTTAAACTTTTATCTGCTGGATCAGATAGAAATAATGCTGTTTTAATATATTTCCCATAGGATGCTTGAACATACAAACCTTTATAATTAATATCTTTCATAGCAGATTCTCCTCCTATCTCAGATACAAAGTTATCCATTGCAGTAAGAAAACCTGAAATTAAAACCTTATCTAGAGGCTTCTCCTCGCTCGAATAAGAAACTAAGGGTAATCCCGCATCTTTATCTATGATCATTAAGTTACGGAAAATATTCCTATATTTATGTTCAACCTTACTCTCTTCTTGGATTTCTTGCATCTCTTCTTCAGTAAATATTTCAAATAATGAATAATTCTTAGGTTTATACGAAATATCGTCGTCAAATTTATATTTTGAAATTTCAATTACTTTTGATGGTGCTCTTATAGGTTCTTTAGGTAATTTTTCAATGAAATTGTCCCTTAAATCAGAATCGTAATCTTTACTTTTTCCTCCCTTTGTGATTCCATGAATCACTTTATGCAAAGGATTGACTACATATAACCAAGTATTAAGCTTTTCCATATCAGAAACCATACGATTTAATCCTATATTATAAACTCCTAAGGGTGTTGAAACGAATACAGTCCAAGTTGCTAATTTTGATGCCTCATTGATCAAATAAAATGTATTTTTATAATTATCTTCATCAAGTTGAGAACCAGTTCTAACAAATACAGCTTCACTTCTCAAAAAAGGTGTGCGTCTAATAAGATAAAGATCTATATTTTTATTCTCAATATTAGAAGCATCATAGACCGAAATTCCCAAGTCTGCGCACCAATCTCCGAATGCATCAATTAAATCTTGTCGAGCAAAAAAATCAAATCTGGTCAGATAATGATTTAATTTTTCATCTTCAAGTATCTTTTTTCCTATATAGTAGAGAGGATCTTTATAATTTGATTGTACTTCTGCATTATCTTTAAATTCTTGATAAAAATAAGAAGCAATGCTTTTAAGATACTCATATTTTGAAGGTTTAGCATCAGATTCTAAAGTAGGTATTTTATGTTTTTCAATAAACTGTTCGACTTCTTCAAATCTACTTTTATTAAATAAACAATTAAGGCATAATAATCCATGTTCCTTTTCAAAATTATCCTTTAATTCTTGGAAATTATTATTTAGAGGTTCCATTTTTTAGAAAATTTAATATCGTATATTAATTAAAATAATGTGATTAAACAATTTATAAGGTTATTTTATAATTAATTAATCTTTTTAAGTCAGATAGTAAAAAGATTTAGATATTCAGAAAATGCTTCACTATTGGGAGGATCTCTTTATCTTTGAAAATCGAAGTCTCACCAGTTTTTCTGAATTGCTCAATTTCTTCTTTATATTTTTTTTCTAAATAATTGAGCAGAAAATCAACTTGTTCCTTTAAGCTCTTATCAGCCGCTTCTGAAAGAAATAAAGCCAATTTGATAAATTTTCCATAAGCGGCTTGTACATAAAAACCTTTATATTTAATTTCTTTTAAAGCGGTAGATTCTCCTATTTGTGAAACAAATTCATCCATAGCTGACAAAAAGCCAGAAAATAATATTTGATCCTTCACTCTTTCACTTGAATATGAAAAAACTGGGATCCCAGATTCTGTTTCTATGATCATTAAATTTCGGAATATTTTGGAATAAGTTGATTCTTTTTCAGGTGCACTCACCAACTTATCATGTTCTAATACATCAAGTAAATCAAATGTGCAAAAATTTTTTGGAGAATAAGATTTATCCTCCTCAAATTTATAGGTTGAAATTTCTTTCAATCTTGTTTGAGCCCGAATAGGTTCTCATGGCAATTTTTCTATATATTCATCTCTTAAATCAGAATCGTAATCTTTAGATTTTTTTCCCTTTGTAATCCCATAAATTTGTTTTCTTATCGGATCTATTATATATAACCATATATTTTCTCCCTTTCCATATCTTTTATGAATTTTTTTAATCCAATTTTATAAATTGCGAGTGGAGTGGTTAGAAATACGTTCCATGTTGCTAATTGTGAAGACTTTTTTATGAGTTCTAAGACTTTTTCATATTTTTCTTGATTAATTTCATGCCCCGTTCTCACGAAAACGGTTTCACTCCTGAGTAAAGGAGTCCTTCTGACCAAATAAAGATCTATATTATATTCATCATCTACAGATCTCGCGTCATATACGGTAATTCCTAAATCAGCGCACCAATCGCTGAAAGAATCAATGAGATCTTGCTTAGCAAAAAAATCGTTCTTATATAGATAAAATTTGAGATCTTTATCCATGGTCATTTAAAAACCGATATAATCTAGACAATTATCATAAAGATCTTGAATCTGTTCATTCGTATTAAATTGCTCATAATAATGGAGACAAATATGTCTTAGTAGTTCTAATCTGGTATATACTTTTTTAATTGGAATTTTAATACTTTTTCTTTCAATAAAGAGTAAAATGTCATCAACTGAACTATTTATGATAATATAATTTAAACAAATAAGACCGATTACTGAATCTAAATCTTGTTCCTTTCTTATGATCTCAATTATTTCATTCAAAGGAGGAGATTCTTTCATGGGAAATATAATCACAAAAATTCGTGAGATTTGGTTTTAATAATATTTATTTTTGAAATATTTAAAAATTCCTAATAAGACGATTTTTAAAGATTTTAAATCAATCTAAATTTATACAATAACAATTGGAATAATATTTAAAAAAAAGAAAGAAGTATAATTTATTACTTTTTCCTAGGAACAACTATTTCTAAGTCTGATTTAGGATAAGATGAACATGGATGAAAGTAATTAAATTGTTTTTCCGCTGCTCTTCTGCCATCTGATTTAGAAGGTACAAATATCTCTCCAGAAACAAGATAAGAACGGCAAAAACCACATTCTCCAGATCGGCAACTGGAAGGAGGACTAATTTTTGCTTTTTCCATTGATACTAGAATTGTGTCCGTTGCTTTTGCCGGAATCTCTTTTGGGATATTTCCTATGTGGACTTTAATATTATAAATTTTTTCTAGATTTTCTCTCGGATAATCTGGAAATTTCAATACATCTTTAATTTCTCCATATACTTCTTTTCGAATTCTTTTTTCAGGTATTTTTAACTTATCAATCTCACCATCTATATAATCATACATCATCTGTGGTCCACAGATAAAGAATGTATTTTTTCTAATATCAGCGTATTTTTTTATAATATCAGAGCTTATAAACCCTTTTTCGCAACCTTCCATGGTGATTTCTTCACAACTGAGTGCTATTACTAGTTTTATTTTTGTGGGAAATTTACTCTCTAAATCTTTTAATTCTTCGTAAAATAGAATATCTTCTTCATCAGAACAACCGTAAAGAATAGTTAAATTAATATCAAGAATTCCTTCTGCAATTTCCTTAGCAATTGATCGAAATGAGGTTATCCCAGATCCTCCCGCAATTCCAACAATATTCTTTGAATCTCTCACTGGTTGGTAATAAAAGAAGCCTTCAGGACCAGAACTTAAAATCTTTGTTCCTTCATTCCAATTCTCCCAGATATAATTTGTTAAAAATCCATTTTCTTCCTTTTTTATGGTGATTTCATAAAAACCCCGAGTAACATCTGTAGGTGATGAAGAAATCGTATATGGCCTTGTTATGCTGTATCCATTTATATTCACTTTTAAACTAATATATTGACCCGCGCGAAAATAGGCGAGTTTTTTAGTTTCCGATTCAGGATCTGCAATAAGTCGAAAAGTTTGTGAAGATTTAGTTTCCTTGATTATTTTATCTATTATTAAATGTTGATAATTAGGATGTAGGTTCTTTGCTAATTGTTTTAAAAAATCTGTTTCTATTGGTTCTGCAGAAGCTTTTTCTATCTTTTTTTCTCTTTTAGAAGTTAATTTAGAAAATGCTAATAAATCTCGTATTTTTCCTTTTATTTTAACCTTTAATTCAGGTTCTTCTTTACTCATCGTCCCCCTCCTCATTCATTAATTCTTGTAAGGTTAATAGGGCCGTGATTTGTCCAGATAAAAGTGAATTAGTATAGCTTACACCTTGAAACGAAAATCCTCCGCATATTTTTAGTCCTTCAATATATCTTTCTTCGTTCATTCTCATTAATCTTGGAAGTGTTGAGTCCCAAGAATCAACTTCATATCCATATGTGACACCTTTATAGGTGCCTGTATATCTGGAATAAGTTTCTGGTGTAGCGATTTCCATTTCTTCAATACTTTCTGAAATTGAAGTATTAGTAGCTTTTTCAAATTTTTCGATTAATTCCATGGCGATCTTATTTTTTAGAGTAAAATATTCATTTTCATTAATCCCAGTCCATGTCTTAGGTCGGAAAAAGGATGTGATAATCAAAATGGAGGTGCCTTGAGGAGAAGCATCTGTTATAGTATTATTCATACAAATAGTAGCTTGGATTCTTGGACATTCTAAATTTTTGAAGGATTCATATATCTTTTCCGTGTCTGTACTTTCTGAGATAACATAACTATAATTTTCTATACCTAGTTCTTCTGCTGACTTATTTAAACCCAAATATAATACAAAACAACTAACAGCATGTCTTCTTGCATTTACAAATTGATATCCAACATCTGGTCGTTCTGAATCTGGATAAATAAGATTATTATATACTAAAGTAGGAGATGCATTTGAGATGATAAAATTCGTTTTGATTTTATCACCATGAGATGTTTCTAACCCAGTGATTTTTCCGTCCTTAACAATAATTTTTTCTACTTTCGTGTTAAATTCTATCTTCCCTCCAAGTTCTCTTATTCTTTTCTCTAAGGCCATCGTGTATCCTGAAGAACGATGTTTTGGGATATATGCTCCTCTGATCAAGAAAAAATATAACATTGCAGCATATATTGTGAAATTTATTCTATTCGTAGGAATTGCTAAGTATACCCAATATCCTTTTATAATATCTTGAGCCTTTTTTGGGATTTTTAATGCTTCTAATACATCATCGAGGCTATAGGCAGCGGTTCTTAAGAAATTTCCATATTCACCCATAAGAATCTTTTTATCTGGATTACCTCTTGATTCTTTGATATAATTTAACGCTTCATGAACTTCTTGGCAAAGTCTAATAAATTTTTTTACTGATTTTTCACTTTTAGGTACTTCTTTAATAATGCAGTTAATATAATCATTAACTCCAAATGGAACTGTTATATCTAATTTTTCATTAGGTGAAGTTATTATCAAATTGTATGCTTCTGGAACCTTTGCTATGGGAATATCAATGCCTAATTCTTCAAATAATTTCCTTATCCCTCCTTTATTTGATTCTGGACCATAATCACATAATTCATGAAGAGATGCTTCAAATTCAAATCTACCCCTCACAAAACTCGTTGCAAAGCCTCCAGGTACGTTATGTTGTTCAAAGAGAATTATTTTTTTACCTTCTAACGCCAATTGAGTAGCTGCGACTAATCCTCCATTACCTGCGCCAATAATTGCGGCATCATACTCTTCTTCAATTGATTGATTTAATTTATGCATTTTTACTATTTTAGAATTAGTTTTAATTTAATTTTTTATTTTGAAATATGTTATTTTCAGTTTTGAAATATTAAGTATGAAAAAATTAAGTATAAAAAAAAAGTTTCTATTAGAATTTACTTTTATATGAAGGTTATTGGTTCCGAGATCCAGAAGCCCACTTCGGAAGCAGTAATCCCATATAAAATTCGAGTGAACTTGAAAGCAATATAAGTCTCGCTATCATATAAATTATCGGATCAGGGATTATAAAATCTATCATAGTTCCAATAGCAAAAGAGATAAAGGCGACAAATAAGAATTTTCCTTTTAATCTTACTTCCGAGTTATCTGACTTCATTGATAATCTTGAAAACCATATTCCAAAAATTAAGAAAAATATAAGACTCAGAATGAAGTATGGAATACTAAAATAAGACCAATCAATTATGAAAGCTCCTCCTACTGCAAAAGGATCGTGATCAGCAATCCAAATGGTTATGTTATTTGAGAATATTGCAATCAGTAGGAAAATTTCATAGAGAATATTTGGTGTGTAGGTTACAGCTCTAATGATATTCTTTTTATTTGGATTAATAGGTAAGACAATTAAATAAGCCATCACACCCACTATCACTGTAAATGGTAGGAAGGCGACTCCTAATATAACCCAGAAATCCATTTCAATCACAGTTCCAGTGATTAAAAAGTTCAAGAAAATTACGATTTGTGGCCACCACGGTGTTGTCATACCAGCCCAGAATAGACCAAAATAGAGGAATTGTGTTTGCTTTTTTTCACGATATTTATTTATAATTATCAATCCAATTAATACGGAGATAACAACGAAAAGAATCGTTAAAAAACCATTTATATATTCAATAAAATCGACCATTTTTTTCACTTAAAGTTTTAGTTTATATTTCAACTTCTTTTTATTTAAATCCTTTAATTGTTCTGATAGGAATTAGAGGGATTTAACAATATTATGTATTGATACTTTTTGCAAAAATAGATTCTTCAAAAATAGGATTAAATAATGAAAATCCTTCGATAATAGGATTCTTAAAAATCTTCCCTATATCTGAAGATTCCATTTATTAATTGCCCGGAGCTAATACCCGCATCTCCAGGAGGTATTTTATTATGTTCTAAAAACCCAAATCCTGCTTTTAAAATCTCTTCTTTCACTTTTTTAGAAAATGAATAATTATAGGCAACACCCCCAGAAAGCCCTAATTTTTTTATATTGAATTTCTTGGCGTGTTCTATTGCGATACTCGCAAAAGCTTTTCCAATTTCTTCTTGGAATTTTGTGGCTATATCTGCATTTTTATTTTGATTATTTTTAATCAATTCTAAAATATTCATTATCAACTCTGAAGTATTGATTACTGTAATTCCATTTTTCTTCGAATGATTTATCTCTAAATTAACATTTTCAGTATTACCTTTTGCTGCTAGCCCCTCCAATCTCATAGCTGGCTCCCCTCTATAGGTCTTAATCCTGCATGCCCCTAATAAATATGATACTGTATCAAAAATCCTCCCTGTGGAGCTTGATAAAGGTATATTTTCAGCAGGAAAATTATAATCTGCCCTTGAGAATTGGTTTATGAGGGTGTCTAATTCAGATTCTCCATATTCTAAATCTTTCGCCAACTTGATTTTTTTAAAAATTTTGCAAGCCTCTTCAATCCCTTTAATTTTCAATAGAATGGAAGCAGCCATTCTAGCGGGATATTTTGTACATCTATCTCCTCCTATCATAGGTTGGTATTCTAAATGACCAAGTCTCTGAAAATTATCGTAATTACAAAGTAATATCTCTCCTCCCCAGATATTCCCATCATCACCATACCCAACTCCATCAGTACTAATTCCAATAATTTTCTCTTCTGAATTTATATTGTTTTCTGCCATCAAACCTAAAATATGAGAGTAATGATGTTGAACTGGATATAAAGGAATTTCAAACTTTTCGGATGTTTCTTTAGCAAATTGAGAAGTAATAAATACTGGATGAGCATCACAAGCAATAAACTTTAGTTCATCATTTTCAATTTGAAGTAGTTCCTTCATATGAAATAAAGCATTTTTTAAAAAATCAAACGTTTCAAGATTATTAATATTTCCAATATGTTGAGTTGGAAAAATACGATTTCTCCTCAAAACAGCTCCTGTAACATTTAGTTCCGGACCGGCTGCCAAGGCTCCCGGAATTTTAACTTCAAATGGAAGAGGTATATATTCTGGTACATAGCCTCGTGATCTTCTAATCAATTTGACTTTATTAGTATGAATCCTTAAAACACTGTCATCCGCTCTCTGATATATTTTCCTGTCATGGAGAAGAAAAAAGTCCGCGAGTTCATTTAATTGGTTTATAATTTTATCATTTTCTATTCCCATTGGAATATTTGACTTATTTCCACTTGTGTAGATTAATGGTTTTTTCCCTATATAATCAAAAAGAAGATGATGAATACCGGTATATGGAAGCATAAATCCAATATTATTTAATCCAGGAGCCACCAATTCACTAATATTTGATTGAGGGTATTTATAATTCTTTTTTAACAAAACAATAGGTCTTCTAAAAGATTGAATAATTTCTTTTTCTTTCTCTGATATTATAAAATAATCATTTATTATTTTGAGATTTGGAACCATTAAGGCAAATGGTTTGTATTTTCTCTTTTTTTTACGTTTCCTAAGTTTCAAGATGATATCATCATTATCTGCTAAGCATACTAAATGAACTCCTCCAATACCTTTTACCGCTACTATTCCTCCATTATTAATACGATCAGCAGACTCTTCAAGAATTGCTGAAATGGGTTTTTCTTTAATTAATTTTCCTTCTTTGTTAAAAAGTTGATAGTTAGGTCCACATTTAGTACAAGCATAAGTTTGCGCATGAAATCTTCTATTATTGAAATCTTGATATTCATTAAGACAATCTGCACAAAAAGGAAATTCCTTCATTGTGCTACGAGTTCTATCATATGGTAACGATTTTACTGTAGTAAATCTAGGACCACATACAGCACAAGCGATAAATGGGTATTGATAATATCTATTCAAACTTGGATCTCTCATCTCTTTTAAGCATTTTTCACATATAGCAACATCCGGAGGTAATGTTAAACTAATACCTCTTCCTTGTTCACTTTTCCTAATTTCTAGAGTAGAATATTTTTTAGGATCCTTTATTTCTTTAGTTTCGATTTTTTCAATATAGGCTATTTTTGGTTTACGCTTTCCAATTTCTTCCATAAATTTTAAAATTCGGGATGATTCTCCTTGCAAAATTAAGTGTACTCCTGCATTACCTCTGTTTAATATATAGCCCTTTAGATCATTCTCTCTTGCCAAATTAAATAAAAAGGGACGAAATCCGACCCCTTGTACAATTCCAGTTATATTGATCTCTACTGTTTGAACTATATTTTCTCTCATTCAATTAGAATAAAGTCTATTTTTTTATAAATTAGATTATTTTAATAAAAAAGGAGACTCTTTGGGTCGCAAATTAAGAAAAGCACTATGCAAAAAATTTTATATCATTTAACAAGCACATTAGAGAGATAAATTCTCTTAAAAGATGAATGATTTTAGGTAAGAAAAAAGAATGTCTAAATCTATTAAAACCAATATTTTACCTTTTTCAAGAAGAATTTTATTCATTTTGAGGATATTTTTATCTTAAAATTATTTTTATTGCATTCTTTCTTTATTATATGGAGTTCAAGGAAAATATCAAATCAAAAGTGATTCGATTAGCTCATGGGGCTGGCGGGATACTTCAAGAGGAATTAATAAATTTCATAACAAAGGATATTAAAAAAAAGAAAATTTCATCTGGAATAGGAGTTGAAGAGTTAGACGATGGAGCGACAATTCCACTTGAAAATTATGAAAAAGAAATTGTTGTGACCGCAGATGGCCATACTGTATTTCCATTATTTTTTCCTGGAGGAGATTTAGGCAAATTAAGCGTATGCGGAACAGTAAATGATCTATTAATGATGGGTGCCACCCCTATTGCATTAACATCATCTTTTATAATCGAAGAGGGATTTGAATTTGCCAAGCTTGATAAAATTGTGAAATCATTTAATAAAACAGCCGAGGAGGCTAATATTGGAATAATTGCTGGGGATACAAAAGTAATGCCCAAAAACAGTTTGAATGAAATCATTATATCTACCTCGGGAATAGGGCTTAAGGATAAAAATCTGCGAGTAACCGATAATAACTTGAAAAATGGAGATAAAATCATTATAACAGGAACAATTGGTGACCACGGAACTGCTTTAATGGCAAAACGAGAAGGGTTAAATATATCAACTGACTTAAAATCAGATGTAAATTTGTTGACAGATATCCTTAAAAGTTTGAGAGGACATATTAATAAAAATCATATCCATGCGATGAAAGATCCTACACGAGGAGGAATTTCTGGTGCTTTAAATCATTGGGCAAGTAAATCTAATGTGAGTATTTGGATTAAGGAAGATAGAGTTCCGATTAAGAATCAAGTAAGGGCTATATGCGATATGCTGGGTTTAGATCCTTACAATATTGCCAGTGAAGGCAGAGCATTATTAGCAGTAGATCCTAAATATGTGGATGATATACTTTATAAAATTCAATCAATAAAAAATGGAAAAGATGCGAAAATTATAGGGGAAGTTAAGAGAGAAAATCCAAAAAGAGTTTTATTAGAAACAATTGTTGGCGGAACACGTTTTATTGATATGCCATTAGGAGAACCAATACCGAGAATTTGTTAATCCAATTTTTAGGTCATATTTGTTATTCATAGTTTTATATTATGCTATATACAGATTTTATTTATATTTCAATGATAATTCTATTAAATAGATAAATAGCGCATTATTTTGCTCTAATATACTAAAAATGGAAATTCCTAGTCTAAAAGTTTTAAGAAATAAAGATTTCACAAAAAAGATTGTGAATTTGATTAATTCTCATATGAATTCTTTAGGTAAATCTATAAAGCTAATGCATGTATGTGGAACGCATGAACACACAATATCTAAATTTGGACTTAGATCACTTCTTCCTGAAAATTTAGAAATTGTTTCAGGCCCAGGGTGTCCAGTTTGCGTCTGTCCCGCAGCAGATATAGATAAAGCAATCCAAATGGGAAGGAGAGATGATACAATCATAACAACTTTCGGAGATATGATACGAGTCCCCGCTACAAATATATCATTGGCAGAATTAAAAGCTGAAGGTGCTGATATTAGAATTGTCTATGGACCAAATGATGCAGTTAAAATTGCAAGAGAAAATCCTAATAAAGAAGTAATATTTTTCGCTATAGGATTTGAAACAACGGTTCCTCTAATTGGGTATGAGATAAAAAATAATCCTCCTTCCAATTTTTCTGTGATTTGCGCACATAAACTCATTCCAGCCGCCTTAGAACTTTTAATAAGTATCGATAGATTAAATATAGACGGGTTTATTTCTCCAGGTCATGTCGCGACAATAATTGGGCTTAAACCATTTAAATTATTTTCTAATTCGTATAAAGTTCCGAATGTGATAGCAGGTTTTGAGCCAAATGATGTTCTTCTTTCGATTTTAATGCTATTAAATCAAATCAAAAATAAAGATCATAAAACAATAAACGAATATAAACGAGTCGTGAAACCAGAAGGAAATACAATTGCACAATCAATCATATCAAATGTATTCAAATCTGTATCATCTCCATGGCGAGGCATCGGAAGAATCATGGATGGTGGGTTAGAAATACGAGATCAATATTCAAAGTTTGATGCTGATAAAAAGTTTGACATTTCTATTAAAAAAGCTCAAGATATTCCTCCGGGTTGTTCATGCCATCTTGTTATGACTGGTAAGATTTATCCCTATGAATGTAAACTTTTTAGAAAAGTATGTACTCCCCTCAATCCAATTGGTCCTTGTATGGTCTCACAAGAGGGATCGTGTAGTATATATTATAAATACCATGATGAATGAAATTTCCAAGAAGTACTAAGAAATCTGGTTATCGATAGAAATTCAAATCATTTTTATATTTTCATAATTTATTATAACTATAAAGTAGTGAAATTGAAATCATAACCATTAAGATCGAAATATTAGATTATTGTTTTGGAACCAAACTCTTTTTTCTATTTACTCAAATCTATATATAGGCGGACTTTTGAATATTGATTCACTATTTAAAAAAATTTATTAATACTTTTTTGAATAATTATTCTTTTGTGAAATGCTAGGGTAATTTTTCGATAATATAGGAGTAATTTTTTAATAAATTGCTTAATACATTATAAACATCCTATTTGCAATTAACTAGGAAATTAAAAATTAAAATTAAAACAAAAAAAAACAAATTTTAAATGATGAAAAATGGCAGTAAAAGTAGCTTTCATGCAACTTAGTGATTGTTGGGGATGTCATCAATCCTTATTGAACGCACATTTAGGATTGTTAGATATTCTTCCAGCACTGGAATTTGTTTACTGGCCAGCAGTCGTTGACTATAAACTTGATTCATTAAAAGCACGTCAAGACGGAGAAATCTTAGTTGGATTCATCGAAGGCTCTGTTCGAACAAATGAGGATTACGAAAGTGTAGAACTAATGAGGAAAAAATGTCAATTAATAATCAGTTTTGGCAGTTGCGCTTGCTATGGTAATGTACATGGTTTAGCCAATGAATGGAAAAAGCAAGAATTAGTTGATAGAAAATTCCATGATGCCGAAAGTATCACCGATGAAAATCCAAAAGAACCAACAAAGCACGTCCCAGGATTTAGAGAATACATGGTTGTGGTAGATGATATCATTAATGTAGATGCCTATATTTCCGGATGTCCTCCAAAACCAGAGCAAATTGTTAGTGCGGTTCAATTTTTACTTGGACAAAAAGACTTCCCAAACGAGGAGTATTCATTCTGTACTCAATGTCCGTTAAATGAAGAAGGATGCATTCTTGATAAGGGAACTCTCTGTTTCGGGCCTATTACAAGCGTTGGATGCTCATTAAAATGTCCTGGCAATGAAGACCCTTGTGTTGGATGTTTTGGTCCATCAAAAACAGCACATGTACGCGCAGATAAATTAATTGAGAAAACCAATGATCTTTCAAACCTTACTTCAGGAGAGAAAAAAGCCATGTATGAATTCTTGTCATTATATTTGAATATTCCATTAATGGCAGGGTTCGATCTCTCAGCGGATATTTTGAAGCAGATAAAAAATAAAGGAGAAGCAGAAACACCATTAACACAATTAAATGATAAAGCAAAACAAGTAGCCACGAATCTATTGGAATACCTTAAAAATAATCTAGACTTCCATGAAATATCTAATGTTTGCGATACGTGTCCAAGAATTATTGGTAGCAATTCAACCATGACAAAAGTAAAAAGAGATTATGAGGGACTCCCTAACCAAGAAGAATGCTTCATTGAACAAGGATATATTTGTATGGGGCCAGTCACAAGAGCAGGATGCGGTGGAATGTGTATTAAGGTCAACGCTCCTTGCACTGGTTGTTATGGTCAAACAGAATGGGTTGCAGATCAAGCATCAAGATTTGCCGATATAGCAATTAAAGGTTTTAATGTTGCTTTATCTAAGGATGAATTGCTTGCTCAAGTAAAAGATCATATTGGTACATTTGAGAAATTCACCTTAGCAAAGAATAAACAATTTACTGAAGAGGTGCATAAATAAAATGGTTAAGGAAATAGAAGTTGAACCAGTCACCCGATTAGAGGGTCATGGGGATTTACATGTTGTTATTGACGATGATGGAAAGGTTAAGGATGTTCAATTTAATATCACATCCACTCGATTTTTTGAAAAATTTGTCGAAGGTCGATATTGTGAACATGTTCCACGAATTACGCCAAGAATTTGCGGAATTTGTCCAATCCCTCACCATATTACTCCAACAAAAGCAGTTGAGGATGCATGGGGAGTAGAGATTCCTGAACCTGCTTATAAATTGCGACAATTAATAATGAATGCAAAGCAGTATTCTTCGCATATCTTACATTTCTACGCATTAGCAGCACCAGATTTCTTGTTAGGTCCCTTTGCCGATCCCGCTAAACGAAATGTTGTCCATGTAATCAATAAAATGCCCGATGTTGGGAAGATGGCGTTAAAGATGATGGATTTCGGACAAAAACTCTGTCAAGAAATTGGCGGGAAATCTGTCCATCCGATTTCAGCCATCGTTGGTGGGATGAAGAAACCAATGGACGAAGATGCTCGGGATAGATTCTTAAAACAAGTTGATGAGCAAATTGAATTTACCAAGAAAACAGTCGAGATTGGGCTAAAAGTTGTCGAAGATTATTGGGATGTGGTTGCTAATGTGGGTGTCGTTCCTACGTATTATTTGGGAATGGTCAAAAATGGTATTCATGATATCTACGAAGGTGATATTCGCATTGTTTCTCCAGAAGGAGAGAAGACAGATTATAAAGTACAGAATTATCTTGATGTCTTAGGTGAACATATTCCAGAACACTCGTACGCGACACACATGTATTATAAGCCCGCTGGATATCCGGAAGGAATTTATCGAGCAAATACTTTGGCAATGATTAACGCCGCCGATAAGATGGCAACACCATTAGCACAAGATGCCTTACAGCAATTCAGGGATAAGGTTGGGCAAGTTTCTCATCATACATTTGCATATCATTGGGCGCGATTAATTGAAACCGTGGAAGCAATCGAACAAATCAAAACTCTATTAGAAGATCCTGATATCGTAAATCCAGATTGTAAAACCTTAGATGTGGAACCAAGAGAAGGAAATGGAGTAGGTGTAACAGAAGCTCCACGAGGCTTACTCTTGTATCATATCTGGTCGGATGCTGAAGGCATGTGCAAGAAACTGAATCTATTGGTAGCCACGAATCATAATATAGCGGGAATTGAGAAATCACTAATGCACACTGCAAAACAAGTCTTTGAAGATAAAGCCTTAGAAGGTCTGAATTTACCAGATCCATGGATAGATTAAACTTGTTTAGAGGTTTAAGAAATAGAAAAATTATAAAGTGATAAACAAAAATGAGTGAGGATATAGACGAAGGAGTAGTAAATCTTTTAGAAATGATAGTTCGCTGTTATGATTGTTGACTATCATGTGCCGCCCACATCACTGTTGTTGATGAGGAGGGTAAAGAGGTTTACTCGCGTAAATTAAACGTTGGTTTAGGATGAAATATCCAATACAAATAATAGATTGGATATGACTGCCCATGCAAGGGTTATAACCAACTAAAATTTACATAGAAATTAAAACAAGAAAAAAACAAAAATGAGTGATTAAATATGGTTATAGATTTTGAATTTAGGAAACAAGTTATGGATTATCATCAAGGATCTGATGTAATAAAATACTGTTATCAATGCAATAGATGTACAGATAATTGTCCTGTATCATATGTGACTGATGAATTCTATCAATACAGATATAATCCTAGAAGTAATATTCTAAATGCTTTATTGGGTTATAAGGATAGTATTTTTAATGCTGATGAAATCGCTATTTGGGGTTGCACAGTATGTGATACATGTGATGAAGTATGCCCACAAAATATTGAACTTACAGAGATTTTCACACTTCTAAAAAACAGAAGTATCGCTAAAGGAGACGGACCCGAATTTATTTATCAGCAAGCGAAAGCGGTATATGATTATGGTAAGGCAATTCCCTCACAATCCGCTATTGAAAGAAGAAGAGAAGGAATGGGCTTACCAGAGATTATCGCTCCAGATACGGAAGAATTGAAAACATTTTTGAATAATATGAATGTGAATCAAAAATTAAAGGAAGGTGAATAACCAAATGACAGAATATAAAATGTTTGAAGGATGTACAATTGGTAATAGAATTCCATTCATCGAAGCTTCTACTCGATATGTTTTTGATAAATTAGGAATCGAAACTTCAGAAGCTCCCTTTACTTGCTGCCCAGACCCAACAGGATTTAAAAGTTTTGATGATGAAGGGTGGCTTGCTATAGGGGCAAGAAATATTTGCTTAGCTGAGGAAGAGAATAAGGACATAATTTCTTTATGCAATGGATGTACTAATACACTCAGGGGAGTTCAACATCAGTTAGCACATGATAGTATCAAAAAGGAACATATTAATGGAGAACTCGCGAAGATAGGGAAGGAATACAAAGGATCTATTGATGTAAGGCATTTTATCGATGTATTAGAGAAAGATATTGGGATTGATAAAATTAAATCAGCAATAACTAAACCTCTCACAGGACTTAAGGTTGCGTGTCATCCAGGGTGTCACTATATGAGACCACATGAATGGATGGAAACTAATGATGATCCTATGAGACCAACAACTCTCAAAGAATTAAGTACTGCATCAGGCGCTACTGTGGTTGATTATGAAGAAGAGGTATTATGCTGTGGTTCTGCTGTTTCTAACGCATACGAAGAAGTTGGAATGCATAATCTTAAACGTAAACTAGACAGCATTATCAAGGCTGGTGCCGATGTAATCGTGGTTAACTGTCCAGCTTGTTTTCAACAGTTTGATACAAACCAAAGAAATCTTTCAAAAGAATTTGAGCAACAATATAACATTCCAGTGGTATATTTAACGGAATTATATGCTTTGGCTATGGGAGCTAATCCAGATGATATCGGATTAAAATACCATAGAACAAGATTGAGAGATATAGCACCTTTAGGTTTGTAGTCAGAATATATTTCTAAATATTTTTTTATTTTTTTTTAATTTTGGTCAATGATGAAATTCATTTTCTGATATTAAAATATCATAATCTCAAATTTATTAAACCAAATATCTAGAACACATAGATTAGGAAATTAAATTTTATATTAGTATAAAGTTTAAATATCATATTATCAATTTTTATCTTAAAATCGATAAGAAATCTTGATATAAAGATTTAAAGATTAGAAAAGATAATATAATCATTGAAGGCGAAATGATAGCTAAAGATATATCTAATAGTGTGCCTTGGTTGTTCCCAAATTTAGAAAATTATTCTCATCTATTACTTAATTTGAAGTTTAAATCAAAATCGAGTTCAGAATTGGGAATACCATCAAAAAAATTCTTTTTAAGAATAGAGATAAATGGATTTGAAGGGTTGCTTTTATACATATATAACATTTCAGATTCTCTAAAATTTGATTTATTGAATAATCCAATTGACGTAGAACATCAGTTAAATTTTACAATACCACGAAGATTTTTTAATTCGAATGAAAATTTTTATTTGTGCCTTATTCCCTTTGGATTCTTAAAAACAGATCATAAAATAATTTTTAGTTCCGAAATGGAAGATTTTAACGTAATTAAGCAATTATATGCTTGGTGTCCCTCCTTCCTATTCAGAAACATTAAATCAATAATTAAAATCAATAATTCTTATGAAGGAGTCCTTCCTAAATTTGAATTTCCTACCACAAATTTTCATTTAGAGAATTGGTTTAAATCAAATGAAACGAGTGCAATTTTTAATTTAATCAATCTAATCTCTAAACTTGAGAGTATGGATTATTTAGATTTCAAAGTGAATTCGGAAGAAGTTAAAAATTTGATTAACAAAACAAATGAGTATTTATTTGAAATTGTGGAACATAAGAGACCATTAGATCCCTCTTTCATTCTTACAGAATTAATAAGATTAAGAAATAATATAGAATTTCTGTCAAAGAAGAATATTGTTAATTGGTTAAACGATATAATTAATTACTATTCAAAGCAAACACAAGAAAATTCTCAATAAAAAGAAGATCTCAATGATATCTCTTTTTAAAAATTATATATTTTGCTGATATAATCAGTAATTTTATTTTTAGTCCGTGACTATTCTTCTTAATAAGTTTATTAGTTTAAATTATAATGTGTTTAGCAATACCAGGAAGGATTATCGATATTTCTCCCGATGGTAATAGTGCAACTGTAGATTTTGATGGGATAAAACAGAATGTAATAATTGCTTTAGTTCAAAATGCTGAAAAAGGAAAATATGTAATCGTCCATGCAGGATACGCGATCGAGATTATGAACGAGGATCAAGCAATGGAAGCAATTTCTCAGTGGGAAGAAATGTCTGAGGAATTAGATTTAGATCTAAAAGATATAGTTTAGATACTTTTTTTAAATAGATAAAATAGAAATTGTTAATCGTTATAGATCAAAAACTTCTTCTTTTAATTTCTTTAACTTCAGATATAATGTTTTTATACTTTCAACTGCTTTGGATTTGGAATTAAATTCAATGGGAGCTTCTCCTTTAAGATCTGCTTTTCCAATTTCCATATCATAAGGAACTGAATGAAATAGTGGAATTTCCCAATCTTCTGTTCTTTTATTTATTATAACTTCTTGAGACTCATCTATAATCTTGTTTGCAACCAAATATATATTTATAATTCCTAATTTTTTGGATAAATTAATAATTTTTTTGCTTAAGTCTAAAGATTTTTGGGATGGTTCCGTAATCACCAACATAACATCTATACCCTTAGCTGTGCCTCTACCTAAATGCTCTAATCCTGCCTCAAAATCTACTATAATTACTTCATCTCGTTTTACAAAAAGATTATGTAATAATGTTCTTATTAAAGCATTTTCCGGACACAAACATCCCGTAGCAGGCTCTTCAATCCCTCCGAGAACGAGTAATTGCAGATTGTTCGGACCTGAGACTTTAAATTTATCTGGTATATCCGATACTCTAGGATTAATGTTATACACTCCGGTCCCTCCTCCTTTTACTTCTGTTCGTTCTTTTACCAAATTCGTCATTTCAGAAATAGGTACTATTTTTTTCTTAACTTCGGGATCGATACCAAGAGTATAGCTTAAATTCATAGCAGAATCATTATCAATAGCTAACACATTATAACCATCTTCAGCAAATAATCTAGCCAATGTTCCCGCAATAAGAGTCTTACCAACTCCTCCTTTTCCAGATACAGCGATTTTCATTTGAATCTCCTATTATTATTAGTTGAGGTAGAGTTTTAAATAAATTAAATCTTTATCTTTCAATTTAATAATTCTCAATTATATCTATGAGGATTTTATAAAGATTTTAAGAAATCAATTTATATCTCATAATTATCTATGATTATGATTTGATTCATATATTACGTAAAAAAACGGAAAAGTTAGGACGAATTATTATTTTTTTTACGCATATTGTTCATTTCCTTAGAAATTTCCATTAACTGTTCAAAAATTGCCATTTTCTCTTCTGCATCTTTAGCGATCATTAATTTTTTATTCATCTTCTCTAATTTTTCAGTTAGGATTAAAAATTCTTTTGGAGGTTTAACTTGATAGGTATATTTAATATTGCCATCCTGATCCTCTTCAGCATATACCCACTTTCCTAACTCATCTGACCAATTCCATCGATCGATTGGAAAATCTCTCATTATTATTAACTTTGAACAACCAAAATTTAAAAAATTTTTGGTCTTTTTTTATAAAATAATCAAATTTTATTTAAAATTTTTTTTATGTGTTAGATGATTAAAACTTATTAAAGTAAGAAAAGGCTAATTCCTTTACATCGATATCTTTATCTTGTAAAAACTCTAACATAATTTGCCTTAGTCCTTCCTTTTTATCATATTTACTTAAAGCTTTAACTAGATAATATCGAACAATCCAATTATCATCATTTTTCCATTTTTTTAAAGCATTAAAAGCCGCATCAGAACGCGTCATACCTAAAATAATTACCGCGAGAGTTCGGATTTCTAAATTGGAATGAGATAAGTCTGATATTAATGAATCAATTATTTTTTGTTTATTTTCTTTATTCATTAAATTGAGAATTCTTTCTATTAATCGAATTGGGGAGTATTTGTCAAGAGGTTGATAGCTAAGGTTATAATTAGACTTATATTTAAAGTCTTTAGAAGCATCGATTAATTTCTCCATTCTTTCATTTAAATTTAATTTCATTTCTTCTAATTCTTTATTTTTGAGTTCTCCTGTTTCCACTTCCGTTTTCATTGACTCAATTTCGGAATTTAAATCTTTTATCTTTCCTTTATATGATTGAATTTCGTCTAACAAATTATTTCTCGTTTGGTTGATTGATTTGATTGTTAGTGTTGATTTATCTAATTCATTTTGAAAATAGTCGATTTGAGCAATTAAATCGTCATTTCTACTTTCTAATTGTTTTATTCTTGTTTCCGCCTTAGTTAATTGTTCTTTTATTAAATCTTGCTGGGGTTTTTCTTCTAGAATAGCGATTTCAGATTTTAATTTGTTAATTTCTATTGATTGTTTAGAATTTCTCTCTTTTAAATCCTCAATTTTATTGTTAGCACTTATCAATTCATCCTTAGAAACCTTATCTGACGATTCCCTTCTTAGTTCTTGGAGTTCTATCATTAAATTATCTATATTAAATTTAAGATTATCTATATTTCTACTTTTTTTCTCTAAGTTTTCTCGTTGATTTTGAATAATGTCTCTTAAAATCTCAATATCATCTGGTATAGTGCTCTGCTTTCTAATATTCTTTTCCTGCTCCTCAATTATCATACTCTGCTCTTTTATGGTAAATTTTAATCTTTTTATTTCTTCTTTAAGAAATTGATTCTCGTGTTCCATTTTAGCACGTGTAGTGTTTTCCTTTTCCACCTCATCAATTAGATCTTTAATATTGTTATCCATTATTTCTTCTTTTTAAGATTAATGCTAATTTTTTAAGAGCTTTATGATCTAATGAATGTTTTTCTTTAAAAAATATTACCAGTTTATGGAAAAATGAAGAAAAAAAGTTAATTTTTTATATAAATAGATTACATTAATTTGGTGCCGCATCCAGAACAATAAATTTCTTCACCCGTTATTTTCGTGCCGCAATTTGGACAAAATTTCATATCTGAGAGAGAATTATCTATAGTTTCTTGGTTTTCAGTTGATTCTGTAGAGATAATTTCTTCATCATCATTAATTGTCTCAGAGGGGGCTTCGATGCTGTTTTCTTTCTCTAAAGTGATTTCATCTTCTTCCGTTGTTATCATATCTCTTGCAAGCATATAAACTAAACTCCAAATCTTTTGATCTGGCAATCTATCTTGGTGCGTTGGACATATGACTTTTAATTTTGCGAATGGACCAGTAAAGAGAAGTCGATCTAAATCGGCTTTTTTACCACATTCATAACATCTGAAAATTGAGTCATTTATAAAAGGAAGATATTTATCTAAATTTCTTAATGGAATTTTGAAACTTCTATTTCCATGTGTAGGACATCTCTGTTTTATTATTATATCTTCACCATCTACCTTTAAAAGATATATAGATCCTACGGTCCCACATTCAGGGCATTTGAAAACTTGACTATAATCTTGATTTGACATAGAAATTAATCCTTCTTTTTATTAAAAATAAGAAGGATTCATCTTATAATTGTTACTATTTCGTATAGAATAGAACTATTTATTATATCGTTGCTTTTTGGCTTACTATTGTTAAAATATATAGAAATATTATTAACTAAATTTTCCAAAACGCGTTTTTATAATTTCAAAGATAATTTAATTTAAAACTATTTTTTATCTGTTTAAGGAATTTAAATCTTTTGTTTTATAAAGAATTCAAATAAGATTATATTATTTCTTAATAAATTCTATTAAAAATTCTTTATATCAAGAAGGATTTATCAGATATAAAATAAAAAAAAAAAATTCCTTTTCAATCTTCAAGTTCAGTATAAGATTTCTCTTCTTTATTAAATAAGGTCTTCTAGTTTCATAAAATTCGTCATAAAGCTAATTTATTCTAAATCCTCAATCTTTAGCTTTCAATTCAATATAGAGATTAGCGGATTTTAGAACCACATACAGAGCAATAATGTTCTTCACCTCTAATTTTTGTACCGCAATTCGCACAAAACTTTATTTTTGGGATATTGGATTCTGAACTTGAAAAATTCTTAGTATTCCCTAGAGATTTAGAATTATAATTTTCGATATTATTTTCTTTATGTTGATATTCTTCTTGATTTTTAGCTATTACAATATTCTTAATATTGCCAATATCTATTTCGGTCGCTGTAACATAGATCACACTCCAAATCTTTTGGACAGGTAATCCATTTTTGTGAGTCGGACAATACCCTTTCAATAATGCCCATGGTCCACTAAATTTGATATTTTGTAAAGTTGTTTTTTCACCGCATTTATAGCATCGAAAAATTGAATCTTTAATTAATTCAATGTATTCCGCTAATTTTGTTAATGGAACTTTAAAACTTTTTGCCCCATGCTGAGGACATCTGTGTTTTATAATGATCTGATTATTATTAACTTTTAAGAAAAATATTGCTCCTCTTTTTTGACATTTTGAACATCTAAAAAAATGTTCATAATTTTGAATATTCAAAGATATTAAACCTATTTTTTTATAATAAGAGAAATGTTATGACCTTTTATTTATTAGTAATTCGTATGGAATAGCATACTTTATTCAGTTTCTTGTTTTCCAGCTTAAGCATTCTAAAATAAATTTGAAAATATTTTAAATTACCAGATTTTCCAAAACGCATCTTTTTTATTCCAAAGATCATTTAACTCTAAATAATCCTTTTCTGTATCCATACATTTCCAATCTCCGTTATGTTTATAAACCATTAATTCACCTATATTTACTAAATAATCGAATACGTCTCTCTCAAGATCGCTATCTAAATCTATGTAATCTAATAGTTTTTTATTGAATACCATAAATCCTCCATTTACCAGAGAACTTCTTTTTTTTTCTTCGAATTTAATTACTTTCCCATCCTTCTCAATGATCTTTCCATATTTTGAATTTGGAGATACTCCCGTTATCGTTAATATTCTTTTATGATTTTTGTGGAAATCTACTAATTCTTTAATATTAATATTTGATAAACCATCTGCATAAGTTAGTAAATTTATCTCTGTATCTAAATAGTTTTCAATTTGTTTGATTCTTCCACCTTTCGTGGTTTCCAAACCTGTATCTACTAATGTGACTTTCCAATCTTCATTAGTTTTCTTATTAAAATGGATATCAGAATTCCTTAAATCTATAGTAAAATCGCTAAATCGATAAATATAATTTAAAAAGTAATCCCTTAAGGCTTTCCCTTTATAACCGAGACATATAATGAATTTCTTGAAACCATAATGAGAGTAATATTTCATGATATGCCAAATAATAGGGTGTTTTCCAATTTTAACAAGTGCTTTTGGAATATTATTTGTTTGTGGTCTTAATCTAGTTCCTTTTCCACCAGCTAAGATGATAACTTTCATGTTTATGATATTTTAAAGATATTTTAAGGTTTTATTAATATTTTGTTTTATCCCAAAGATAATTAAATTAATCTCAATCCTATATGATAGGTTGATAATTATTTAAAGTTGTCATTTTTTAAATACTCTATATCAAATACAATCGATTTCCTTTAAGATTATAAATTTATATTCCTTAGAAATATATTCTTTAATGAATCTTTCAAATCTTTTTAAAAATTTATCCCCCGTGTTTTTCCATCGATCAGGTCGTAGAAACAAATTTTTCATTCTAGTTTTTCGGGTTGTTTTTTCCTTTAATAATTTCTTAATATCAATTGCCTCCCAAGGATGAGCAAATAATACCGTCAATTCTCGTTTTTTAAGCTTTCTTTTTAAAAGAAAATTTAAAAACGAAATTCTAAAGTAGAAATTAAAATTATAGGGTGGATATTCGTAAATTTGGTATTTATCTTTATTAAATTCTTGATTTTTATCAAAATTGGGTAAAGAAGAATCGTATAGATAACCAGATTCCTCTAAGACTTGAAATATGAATTTAGGTGGTTTCAAATAAGGTGCTCTAAAACCAAAGATTTTTGTATTGGATAAATTCTCTAAAATATCTCTGCTCTGTGTGATTATTTCTTTACATTTTTGATATTTTAAATTGGTTAATCTTTCATGAAACATCCCGTGTGAAGCTATTTCATGACCATTAATTACTAACGATCTTAAAATGTTCGGAAATTTCCTTGCTGCATCAACATTCCAAAAAAAAGTTCCCTTAATTTCAAACTTGTCTAATATCTCTATAATTTTTTTCAACCCATCTTCTAATCCATTATATGTATCTAGAAGATTTGGGATATCTCGTTCCACATCAAAAGTTAGAGCAATTTTCATAAATTTTGTCCTGGCTATAGTATTTATATAGATTTAAACGATTAACCCTTAGGTTGATTTAACTAATTGACGATAAGTTTCTTTTTCCCGCACATATTGATTAATGCGTTTTAAACTTCTTTCCACACTTAAGTGTCTACCGCTAGTTAGGACAGATAAGAAGTTTAATGTTTTTACCTTTCCTTTTCTAATTTTTTTAATATAATATAAAATTGAATCGGAAAGAACTCTGTCTATACCTAGTGAATTAGGAGGTTGTTTAAATTTTCCAACTTTAAGAAATATATTTTTCCGTATTGCGATGTTGCATCCAGATAATTCTGGATAACCAAACAGATCTTTAAAAAAATACCACGCATGGGAAAGAAAGTTTTGAAAAAAATAATCTGTGATAGTTAATTTTAAAGAACCAATCTTAAATGATACTATTCTTCTATCATAATATTTATAACGAGCGCTACAAGCGAAAAGATGCTCATCAGAATCGAATAAGGTATAAATTTTTTGGATAAATGAGGGATCAATAAGAGTATCTGCATCTAAAAATAGGAAAAGATCACTCTGAAGATATTGAATAATATAATTTAACTGATTTACTTTTCCTTTTTTTGGAGAATCATACACTTTAGCATAGTTTTTAGCTATTTTCAAGGTATTATCTGTACTCCCTCCATCAATAACGATGATTTCATAAGGAATCTCAGTTTGTTGATTTTTTATAGCTAATAAAGTTCTTTTGATATTTTCTTCTTCATTATAAGTTGGTATTATCACAGAAATTTTAGGGTTTTCTATTTCTATTTGCAAGTTCATAATTCTTTAGAGATAAAATAAATCTTTAATAAGCTAATCTTAATAATAATAAATTAGATTTATTATTAAATTATTATTCTTTAAATTCAACTAAAATTAATTAAACTCATAAAATAATAAAAAAATGAAAAAAAGTTTCATAATTGCGTTTTTCTTTTTATTTTTAAGTGCATTCCTTATAATCTTAATAATAATTAATAGAATTTTCATTAATATTCCAATAATAGATTTGCTTTATGATACTATAGCTCCTCTTATATATTTGTTTTTCTATGATTATTCGCTTTATATTTATGCTATAACATTAATACTATATGTCGTTTTAATGTTAATATTTATCTTAGGATATAATATAGCAAAAAATAAACAATTAAGTGGTTCGTTAATTTATGTATTTAGTCTTTTCGGAATCGTCCTTTTAACTTTCATAATAATAACCTATGCGTATTTTGGAATATTATTCAATAAAGATATGAGTTTGAATACGAGATTTATGTTCTTATTATTATTAATGCCTGTTAATATCGGCTTTAATGTTATCTTATTTTTAGTAAGTATCGATTTTTTTATATTTCTTAAAGATCTGGTTTCTGCCCGTCATGTATGGAAACATGAAAGACCTGAGTTTGAAATAAGAACTGAAGGAAAAATGACACATATAGATATATATACAGACCAACATATTTTCACTCCTATACCAATGTTAATAATAGCTAACTATTTGCAAAAAGAAAGATTCTCAATAGCCTGGTTTGTAAAAGGAGCATTTAATCATTTATTATCATTAATTATTTCATATTTAACAGGATGGCCGCGTGCAAGAAACATCTTATTTAGATTTTTAGGAATGAAAATTGGAGATAATTGTCATATCTCAGAAAGATCAGTCCCTGATCCATTATTACCTGAATTAATTGAATTTAAAGATGGAAGTGGGTGTGGGATTGGGGTAAAATTAATTACTCATAATGCTATGACACTAAGACATACAACATTTAGTTATGCTCCAATTACAATCTGTGAGAATGCTAGAATTGGAGCATATTCTTTTGTTATGCCAGGAGTCAAAATAGGGAAAGGATCTATTATCGGAGCTAATTCCGTAGTGACTGAAGATATACCTCCTTACTCTATCGCAATAGGATCCCCCGCAAAAGTAGTTAAACAATTTACAGAGGATGAGAAAAAGGAAATAGATCAAGAATTTAAGATATAACTAAAGGAATTTTAGAACTTAATTTCAATTTAACTTTAGATTTGCTAATTAATTTAGATTGTTTAATAAAAGGATTCTCAAGAATTAGTAAAAACTTATGATATGTTAATTAATATTTCAATTCTTCTTATTAGTAACAAAAATCGGTTTATTCAAGTTTTTTTAAGTTAATAAAATTAAAAAGCTTAATATATAAATTATATTATAATTAATCAAAATTTAAAAAAAATTAGCGTGAATATTGACATGTTTTGTCCAATGTGTGGAGCGAAATTAGAAAGCGAAGATCAAAAATATTGTCAGAATTGTGGATCTGAAATTACTACTGTAATGGAGGAACAACCTGAAATTGAAAAAACTGAACCGTCCTCCATTGAAGAACAACAACCACAAATTAAAGAAACTAAGCTTGAGAAAGTTTCTAAACAAGATCAAGAATCTGAAATAACAACCAAAGATTATAGTTCTCAAATACCAGAGGAAAAGGGTTTAGCCAGTAATTATGCTGGAAAATGTCTAGCATATTCAATAGTTTCCATTATTATTTTTGGAGTAGCTTCTGGAATGATCTCATTCAGATTAAATAGGATTAGTTCAGGTGGATCATATTATCCGATTTTAGGTTTAGTTTTTACAGTAGTATCTTTAGTATTATCTATTATTGGCTTAATATTTGCTACTTCATCAAGAAAAATAAGTAAAAAAGCATCAGAGTTAGATCCAGATAACACAGTTGAAAAGATTGGAAGTTCTCTTGCCATAGTGGGTTTAGTATTGAATATAATAGTGATAATAATTACTGTGATAGCTACAGGACTTTCTACGTTTGCTGTAATTAGTTTATTACTAGGTTTAGGCATATTCCCTTAATTCTTCTAAATAAAAATCTTTTCTTTTATTTTAAAAAAATTCAAAATTGAAAAAAGTATTTTTCTCCATTTTAGGCATCTAAACTTGTCTTAAAGATTACAATTACAAGTAAAATTAAATAGAGTTATATCTAAATTATATTATAATAAATCAGAATTTAAAAAAAAATTAGAGTGAATGTTTAGATGTATTGTCCAATGTGTGGAGCGGAATTAGAAAGTGAGGATCAAAAGTACTGTCAAAATTGCGGATCTGAAATTGTTACTCCCAGTGAAACGCCAATTGTATCTGAAGAACCAGAGCCATCTTCTATTGAAGAAAAAAAACCATCCGTTAAAGAAACTGAACTAGAAGAGCCAATTACTCAACCTGAGGAACCAGAAATAGAATCTACTGATTATAGTGCTAAAGCAACGAAAGAAGACGGTGAAGCGGGTGTATATTCCAAAAAATGTTTAATATATTCAATCATCTCCTTAGCATTTTTTGGGGTTGCAATTGGATTTGGAGTGGGAAGATTTACTTTCTTGATTATTAGAAGTAGTGGATCACCCCGCCCTATTTTAGGAATAATTCTTTCAAGTATTTCTTTAGGATTATCTATTACTGGATTAATATTTTCGTCATCCTCAAGAAAGTATAGTAAAGAAGCGAATATTTCAGAGCCAAAAAATGCAATGGAACAAGTAGGAAGTACTTTTGCTATAGTTGGCCTTATAATGAATATTATAACGATTTTAGTAGCTGTTATTGGCCTAATACTTGCTACTTTTGTTTTAGTTGGTGAAATCTTTTCTGGTGGTTTTTTCCCTTTTTAAAGTTTTATTTTATAAAAAATTATATCTATTTATTTTTTTGAATTTTCACAACCTTCAATAAAAAGCAAAAGATTTTCCAAAATTTTTTTTTATTATTACTTAAACTTTTTATGAGAAGACAAGATTAAAAAGTTTGAAACCTAATTAGTATCATAATTTACCAATTGATAAAATTGTGAAAAAATAAAATGTATTGCCCTTTATGTGGAGCGAAACTAGAGAATAAAACTCAAAAATATTGTCAAAATTGTGGAACCGATATCTCTATGATCAAAAAACATGAACAGAAAGCGTCTTTTAATCACACTCAAAAAAATATTAAATCTATAGTCCCTAAGAATTATAATTCTCCACTAAGTATGGAACAAGTTCAAGCCAACACCTGTGCTGGAAAATGTTTATCACTGGCAGTAGTTTCAGTTTTATTCTCGGGAATTGGAGTTGGAATTTGTATAGTGAAAATTTATCGAAATTGGGTCTATGAATATATGTTTCCAGAGATTCCTTTTATAGGTATAATATTATCTGAGGTTTCTTTAGGATTATCTTTCATTGGGTTGATATTATCTTTTGTCTCTAAATCTTATTGCAGAAAATCATCAAAATTAGAGCCATATAATGACAATGAGGAGAAGGGTAGTACCTTGGCGATATTTGGTATTATTCTAGGCTTAATTACTTTAGGTCTTTCTTCTTTCGGTTTAATAAGAAGTCTAATTTCAGCAGGTTTTATAACTTTTTAGGGATTAAATACCTTTATAAAAAAAAATGAAATGATTTTTGACTCTAGTGTAGCCAATCAATTAACGAGGAACAACTCTCACCTTTTAAGCTTTTTAACCTTCCTAAAACTCTAAAAGTTGCACCTTGATAGCCACATTCTGGACATTTATCAACAGATACTAGCTCAACTATATCATCCACGAGCATTGCTTGATTTACTGCTCCATTGACTCCATAAGGAGTAATAACTTCAAGTAAACCCTCTTGTCCAATATTAACAGGTTGTAGAGATTTTATATCCCTCGCGATTATTCGAGATGTGTCAGGACAATGATATAAGAAGTCCTGATATTTTTCAGACCAATGAGCACCAAAAAGCGTCGGTGATTCAGTAAATGCATAAATATCTGCGATATTTTCGGGTTTTATGTTAAATATTTTTTCGAAATATCCAATGAATTTAGATTTATTTACAGAATCCATTTTTGCCTCTCCTTTTACTCCATCCCAACCTCCTCCACCACAACCTGCAAATCCAATATCCTTAAGATCGTAGAATTTATCCTCTTTTAATAATCGATTCTCGAACATATTATTCATCAATAAGGGACTTCCTCCGAAAATAATTTTACTTATTTCCATATTCTTATAAGATCCGTTATCTAAAACTTTCTCAATCATTTTCAACATTTTTGTTATATCTAACACAAATCCTCCTCTAGCTGAAAATGTAGAGATGATAGCCCAGATGGTTTTCAATAACTTAACTTTTACTAAATATTCTTCATGCCCAAGATATTCCCAAGGTTTATTCATACATGCGGAAAAATATCGTGTCTTATCAACATATTCGAATCCTTTTGCGTTTTTTTTAGCCATAAATGACATCATATGGCGACTTGGGGCGAAATTAAAAACAAGGGGCTTTTTCCCATCCTTTGTTAAGCTTTTCCATCTAAAAAATTCAGTAAATATTTTGATAGAATTATATTGGATTTGATCGAAATCTTCTAAAGTACGGGGCATTATTGATGGATCTCCAGATGTAGAGGAAGAACAAGAAAATAATGCGATCTCCTCTGGAGGGACTTTCATAAGGTTTAAAACGTTTTTATTAAATTTTTTAAACAAATTTGTATTTACATAAGGAATTTTGTCTAAGTCATCAGCATTAATTTCATCTGGGATTGAGTAGTCAAATCTTTTACAAACAACATCTCTATAGAATCTACAATTTTCAAAAGATTTTTTAATTTGAGTTAATAAAGCATTATAAAATTCCTCTTCCGAATAATTACGTGGAGAAAAATCAAAATATTTTTCTTTTAATTCGTCAGGTAAATAATCTTTAAATTTAAGTAACAAATTTAGACTAACCTCTACTCATTAAATTATATAAAGTTTTAAAAAAATTCAAAAAAATAAAGGAATTAAATAAATTTCTTATTAGAAGTTCTTTTTTTCTAATTGTTATTCTCACTCTCATCCATTTTTTTTAAGTTTTTCCATACGAATATTATAGTGCGAATCACTGAGATAATCATTACTAAAAGCAGAACTATTTGATGTATTATCATAACCCAATTTATAATAGCACTATGAGAAATCGTCCAGAGAGAAGTTAAGGAGGGATTTATTAAGTAAGTTATGAAGACCGAAAAACTTGAGATTCCATAAATAAAGAAAAACGTAGATATTATAAGTATTCTTGTGATTCTCTCGCCAATAGTTGGTTGTAATGCATGTAATCCTAAACCTTGATGTCTGGCTCTCATATATTCATAAATAAAGATTAATAATATATTTGTCCACACAAGCCATCTAAAATCATAGTTATAATCTGGAATGATTGAGATTCCTCCAGGTATCAAGCACACTAACATCAAAATATCACTGATTCTATCAATATTATTATCAAACCAAGCACCAGACACTGATTTATTATTTTCTAATCGAGCTATTGCACCATCTGCTCCATCTATTATCCCTGCAATTAAGAAGATGATACCAAGCAATATAAACCATGATCCAAAAGCGGGTTGCTGAGTTAGATAGTTTAATAAATGACCTCTTGCTGCCATAATAACTCCATAAAATCCAAGAAAAGATAATGTCAAATTAATAATAGAGACTTCATTTGCTGATACTCCCAGTTTACTAAAAAATCTCCCCCATTTATATGTAATGGGCATATATAATTTCCCCGCAGGATTTTTCTTCATCGATTCAAAATAAGGTTCAAGCTTATGTTCTACGCCATGATCTCTGATCCAATCTTTAATAAATTCATCGAGTGTCATATAATCTCGTTTCTCAGCCTTAGTGAAAATTCCCTTAACGAATATAATTATCAAAATTCCAATTAATACCAATGGAAAAATTATTTCAAATATTATTTCAAACATTTTTTTTTGTTTTTATTCAATTTTTTTTTTAATTAATATATTTAAGATTTAAAACCTGAAATCATATGTTATCTTAAGTGTTAGATTGAAGATATTTCCTACTCTATTAGATGAAAATTCCTTAAAATAAGATTTTGGTGGGTAATTGAAAGGTAAGGAATTATAAATATGGAAAATTAGTATTAGAAAGTTTGAATTTAAAATAAAGGGTAAATTTTTTTCCCTTTTTCTTTTCCTTAAAGAATCTTGAATGTTTTTGGGCTGTACTAATGAAATTTTTGTTTTCTTAATCAAGGGATTTTCATAATAAAATAAGCTATGATTTCGTTTATTAATAAAATTTTTTAATGATATAATACCGAAAAAGTTATTATTTGATTGAGATATTTTTTTCATGTTATTTTCTTGATTTAAAAATGGGTCATAAGGCATTTCATGTTCTTCTTTTGTATAATATGGGACGCAAAAATCTAAATCCTCCATGTATGCTTGCCAAATATAAAAGAATATGCTTGATTCTATAATTGCTATAATAAAACACACAAAAACTAAATTTAGGAATAAAGATATAAAAATAAAAAAAATCTCCGTGTTTTTAAAGGGTTCAATAAGTAGATCACTTTTAAAGATATTTAGAAAACTAATAGATTTGAATTCGTTATTAAAATCAAAAATAAATGCCTTATAATTAATAGCATCCAAAAAATAGAAAATTACTAGAGATAAAGGTACAAAAATGCTAATCAGTATCAAAGTAAAAATCAATTTAAATCCAAGGAAATTAGATGATTGAATTCTCCTAAAATTGAACTTAAACATCTTTATACCAATTAAAAAATTTTAATGAATTAAATATCAGTAATTTATATGATGTTTTATAAGAAATTATTTATAAAGTTTTAGAATTATGATTTACGGAATTAATACTCTTAGAATATATCTAAGGTAAGAAATTTATAGTAAATTAACAAACTTCATTCTTGTTTTGAATTACTTTAATAAAAATCAGATCAATTGATTCTTTAAATAATGAATTTAAATTCTATATCAGAGTATATTTTTTAAGTCTTTTTCTCATTTTTTCTAAGAAAAGTCTTGGAGGCCTTCTATAAATGTTTCACTATATTTTAGTTTAAAACTTTTTTTAGAATTTCTATTTCTTTATTAAATAATTGAGTTAGAATATAAAGGATTAATTTTTAACTACTTGTAGTAAGGAACATCGGTGCCACAATTAAGAAAAATAAGATATTTAATTTTCTTATTAAATTTCCTGAAAAATATTCATTATCATAATTAGTTAAGTTATAAAAGAATGATATTTTGGAATGTTTAAATGCATTCACTATCTCTGGAAAGGATGTTAATTTTAATCTAATTCCATATTTTTCTGGATTTTGAAATACAGGAGAGCCTGGAAAAATGAAATATGGTTCACTCATAATTGAAATCGGGCTTTTTTTAGATTTCCCATACTTCACCATACATTCCATAGCAAACAGAAGGTCTTTTATAATTTCTCTTCTGTTTTGGAAAGGAAATCCGATTGTCAACCAAATTCTCAGAGGTATTTGAAATAGATTTGCATTATCAATGAGTTTATAGATTTGACTTTTTTTAAAAATAAAAGTCGGATCATTTAATTTCGCGATTTTTTGTTGTGCAGAAAAAGAAGTTGTTCTAGGTGAAATACTTAAAGATGATTTTTTATTATCGAAGGTTTTATGAAAACTCTGAAACATTTTTTTAGGAAATGGTAAACGCCAGATTTCTATATCAGCAGAAATATTTATATTTTCTTTTCTAATGATGGAAAATAACTTCTCCCAATAATTAAAAGTTTCTGGATAGGTTCCATGACCAAAAAAAAAATTATCTATCTTATAATTATTATAAATATAAACAATATCTTCAACAACCTTCTGAGGACTCCTTAGTATTACTTCCTTCCGACAAGACATCCTCTCTTGAGCTTCTCTTCCTCCCGCGCAAAATGGGCAATTAAATGGACAACCCCTTCCAATAGATACATTATAAGAGATTCCCATTATTTTTCTACTATTTTTTAAATATTCTTCAGCATTATGCATCAAGGATAAATTTGAAAAATTCAAGTTTTCTAAAGATTTAGCAGAATAGGAAAGTGGATTAATTTTTATTTTTCCTGATGAATCTCTATAAGTCAGATTTGGAACGGAATCAAATTCTTCTTTTTTTGCATTACAACGAGCATATTCTAAAAATGGTATTTCCCCGTCTCCTCTAATTATCCCATCTATTGTTCTATAATATTGCAAAATCTGTGTATGATAATAAGAAGCGCTATAACCACCAAGAATTACTTTGACATTTTTATTTATTTTTTTAACAACCTTAGAGACATAAATAGCACCATAAGAATTGTGTATCCAATGCAGATCAATAGCGCAAATGTCGAATTCAAGATCTTTTAAGAAATTTGTCAAATTCCATTCAGGATTAAGAAATTTCTCTAAAGGAAAATTTATTATTTTAACACTGAATCCCTCTCTTTCTAATAAATCAGCGATTGCGAAAACACCCATAGGAATAAAAATGTAATTGCCTCTTCTTGTATGAGCATTTGTAGTATGAATAGAACCGTAATTGATTGGAGGGTGGATAAATATAATATTATATTTTTTCAAATTCTGATTCGCGAGTATTATTGACTAAATATTTTAAGATATTATTGCATCCATAAAAATTTTAATACATTTAATTTAGGAAAACGATAAGAATAGGATCTTTTTTTTATCGTTCAAATAAGTTTCAAAATTATATACAGTTTTTAATATTACGACATAAAATAAAATAGATGGATAATTTATATTTCTAATCCGTATTTTTCAGCAGTAGGTTGAGTAATTTTTAATATTTGCTTAATTTCAGTATCTGAAAAATTTGGTTTATAATAAGAAGGTCTCTCAAGACACCGGCTATAATATTTTTTCGTATTATGAAATTTCTTGGGAGGGAGGTTTGTATGATCAAGGATTTTGTCGATAGTTGATGATGATTCCTCACATAAATCTTCATATTTTATAATTAAACTAGCATTTTTGACTTTATTATTAATTTCAATAATTTTCATGACATAATTATACATATAAGCCCAATAATAAGCCCATCCTTCTACATAAGAATCTGGTCTATTTAGTAAATTTCGAATCTTTTTAATTAATTTATAATTATCTAAATTGATTAAGCTATTTCGTTGTCCAAATTCATGATGACCAAGCATTTTATTCCAATCGGATAATAATGGCATATCTGATTCCATTTTTATAAATAAGTTTTGCTGTTTAATTATTGAAGAAATCTGATTTATAGGATTGCGAATAAGTATTAGAAATTTAGCATCGGGAAAAAGTTTAAGAAGATATTCCAACCTAGATATATTATAATTATTTTTTGCGATATATCTTGAAGATTCTTGACTTATTATTAACTTTTTTATATGGTTTTTATAAAATTTCTCAAATTTTTTATTATCAACTTTCTCATCTATAATAGTGATATAGCTTTCATCATGTAAATTGTCGAAAAATTTTTGCCAAAAAATTTCTTCTACTGCCTCTGGACTGTCTTGATTTATAATTATTCTATCTTGATGTATTCTTTCAGTGGATTCTGTGGTAATTTTCAATCTATTTATTGCTTGGCTAAACCAATATGGAATAAAAGGCATTAGAAGGTGTTCATATTTATGAGAAGCTAAGTCTGGGTGCTCACTTAACATTTCTAAAGTAATAGTTGTTCCTGATCTTGGAACCCCAGTTATGTAAATTGGACTCTTTATTTCTAAATCATTAATTTTTTCTCTCATAGAGAAAGTTTCTAATTTATCTATAAAAGTTGAAAACATACCAAATGAATCAACTAACTTGGTGATAACATAACCATAATATTCCAAAATTGGAATTTTATTTTGCTCTTTATTTGGAGGTTTAAATGCTATCTTTATCATTAAAAATTCAAATTTTTTATCATCTAATTATTTATCTAAATTTAAATCAATAAATTTACTTGATTATGAAAAGAAAATAAAAAATGCCTGTAATTAATTTTAGGTTATAAACTATCAATTCTAAAACTCTAGATAATATTTTATATCCATTCAACTACTGAAGAACATCCTAATCCTTCTGAATTTTCTAATCGCCCGAGAACTCTGAATGTATCTCCCTCATATCCACATTGAGGGCAATTTTTTTTCGAAACGAGTTCAACTACGTCATCAATTAATATGGCATGATTTAGTGAGGCATTAACTCCAAATGGAGTTATTACTTCAAGAAAACCTACATCTCCAGGACTTGTTAAAGGATCCCTTGTTTTCATATCTCTTATAATTATTCTTGCCTGGGGTGGGCAATGCATTATGAAATCCTGATGTTTTTCTGACCAATGGGATCCAAAAACTATAGGAGTTTCAGTAAATCCGTACATATCTGTAATATTTTCTGGGGGTGTTCCAAGATATTTCTCACAATCATTAACAAATTTATTTTTTTCTATAGGAGGGTATTTTAATTGGCTTTTGTGACCATCCCAACCACCTCCACCAAAATTAACTACGCTATCGTTTAATTCATATTTAAGATTGTTATCTTCCAAAAATCCGTTCATAAAGTTATTTACGAGTTGAAGACTCCCTCCAAAAGAAACATATTTTCTTTCATTCTCTGGTTTTTTCAAATTCTTTTCAAGTTTTTTAATCACGAATTTAGAATCGATATTGAATGCCCCAACTATGCTTCTATTAACAATTATTTCTTTAATGGCTTTAAATAGTTTAAATTTAACTAAAAAATAAGGATCCGACATTCTAGTGGAAATTTTATGCAAATTACTACTGTATAACTTTACTGGTCTTTCCTCTGTATATCTTAAAGCTATTCTATTTAAGAATTTAATACTAGGTGCGAAATTAAATGAAAGTGTATTAAACCACTCATCTTGAGGAATTGGGATAAAATCATAAATACATTTTATAGTCATACTTGCTAATAATTCATTATCATCCTTAGATCTACTAACTAATGAAGGATTACCAGATGTACAAGAAGATACATTCCAACAATCAAATTCTGGTGAATTAAAAGGAATTTTTAAAAATCTTTTATACATCTGGTTGGATTCTTTGAAATCAGAAGCATTTAAATAAGGAAGCATCATAAGATCATCAATTTTTTCTAAATCATCAATACTAAAATCACTATTTTCGATTAATCTTCTATAAATCTCATTCTTTTCAGCTGAATCTTCAATAACCTTTCTCAAGTGCTCAATGAATATCTTATCTTTGAAATCTGTATTAATGATCTCTCTAATTCTATGATTTTTAACTAATTCATTTGAAATCATGATATAGAATCCCTCTAAATTTTATTAAATATTTTTTTGACATTAACTTGATATCTCTTATAATAACTCAATCTTAATTATTTTTCTAACGATATATATTTTTTTTGAAATTATATAATTTTTTGTGAGAATTGATCATAACCTTTGGAACTTTTTCTATTCATAAATTTATTTATTATCCCTCGAGAGATTTTAAATAAAAAATTTTCAATACCGACATCAAAGAATTCATATTCCCATCTGAAGTCAGCATAGAATTTCAAGATTTTTAAAAAAGGAATATTAGAAATTTCAAATACTTTCCTTCCCACAATTGCGCTTACTAATGAGATCATTTCAAGTCTATTTCTGTCTTCTAAATAATCAGGGCTCCGCTCTCTTCTCACATTTGACCATTCAATAAGGTTAACAGGTGGTTTAAAACCATGATTAACCGCTTCGTGAAAAATTAAGGTTTTCGGATATGGATAAAGGATTTTTATAGAGAATTCACATTCCGGATTAATTTTCTTAATTTTCTTAATCAAAGAAATTGTTTTTTTTCTATCAATTTGTTTTTCTCCTGGAATTCCAATCAACCAACTATAATCTGCCACCAATCCAACCTTTTTAGTTATTTTAGCACTCTTAATTATATCTTGAATGGTTATATTTTTCATAATTAATTTTAAAAGCCTTTCAGACCCAGATTCTGCACCAAAAAATAATTGTCGGCAGCCTGCGTTTTTTGCAGCTTCTGCTAAAGGAAGATCTAAGCAATCAACTCTAATTTCTGCCTTCCAAATGATGTCATGTTCTTTTAAATAATTGAATATCCCGCTAATTCTTTTTGGATTTGCAAAGAAATTATCATCATAAAAAGTGATTTTTTTAACATCATAATTTAAAACCTTATTGAATTCATGTATACATTTATCCACAGTCCACCCTCTCCATCTATTCTTAGCCATACTATTATAGCAAAAAGTACATTGATAAGGACAACCTCTACTAGTGATTAGATTAAAGTTTTGATTATTTATGTAATAATTTGGTTTCATTAATTCCCAAGGAATACTTAACTCATTGATTTCCAAATCACTCATTAACGTTCTTTCTTTATTATGAACTATTTTATTTTCTATTTTAAAAGACAAACCATCAATTTTCTCTAATTCTCTTCCAGAAATTAGTTCAAAATATGTTTTTTCTCCCTCTCCCCGGATAACTAAATCTATTAATGGATGTTTAAGGGTTTGTTTAGGTTTTATTGTTGGATGGATTCCGCCCCATACAACTTTTACCTCGTCAAATTTCTTTTTTATTAATTCTGAAATTCTTAAAGCATATTTTATCTGTGGTCCTGTCATAACTGAAATCCCTATATATTCCAACTGGTTACGGGATATTTCAGTTAAAACATCCAAATCTTTGTCAAATCTAAGGTCAAAAATCTTCACATTTATATGTCTTTTATTTAAATAATCTGCGATAAATAAAATAGAATAAGGTGGGGCGGGTATTTGAGCTTTTGAAAATTCCAGCTGTGGATAAATTAATATAGTATTCATATTTACTTTGAGTTTTTAAATGTCTGATATAAAATGCATAACTCTGCTTCAAATATTATCTTTTTTACACAAAAAAGATAGAAATGGATGATTGAAACATATATATAAATATATATTTTTATAGAATTGTAACATATAATTTACTAATAACTTAGACAAAAAAAAATTGAGTTAATATGCCGTTTTTAGAAGGATGGGAGTTATCTCCTGACCGAGAGGGGATGCTTGATAAAATAATGGAATCTGATCCAGTTGGGGAACCTATACTTACATCAAAATGCGGATTAGATAAAGATAATGGTTTAATTGTTGTAGGAGAGAATGGATTCTCTTGGAGAATAAAGGCAGGCTTTGGTACGTCAATGTATAGCATGGGAAAGAGCAAATGGGTTAGATGGGGGGATGTTGATGAAATTATTCCCGCGAAACCCGAAAAAGGTGTTATCAAAATTCAGATGTACAAACGTGATAAAGATGGAAATTTAGTAATGAAAGGAAATAAACCAAAGGTGACAAAATGGAAACTTTCTGTTGACCGAAATAAAGAGGAAGATAAAAATCATTACATAAACAGAAGAAAGGATTTTTTTAGATTAATGAATGAACTCTATGAAAAATATAAACCTCCTGAGCCACCAGCCGTATCAGATTCTAGAATATAAGTATATATATAAAATTTTTTTTCTTTACCTTTTAATCTTATTTTCAAAATAATTAAATTATAAAATTTATATTATTTTTAATTAAGTAAAATCTAGTTTGGTTCTATTTAAGAAAAAGTTGAGAATACTAAAAATCTAATTTCCTTAATTCTTTGGTTATATTTGATATGATTTAATTACTATTATGCATTAATTCTATGATTGTATTAAGATTTTATAATATAAAATGAAAAATGTTCCAAAAAATTAAAAATAGTTATAATAAATATCCCAACCCCTTCAAAGTATTAGTATTTGCTACGTTTATCGACCGTTTAGGAAGTTTTCTACTCTATCCTTTTTTTTCTTTATATATCACTGCTCGTTTCGCTGTAGGTATGACAGAGGTTGGAATCTTATTTGCTTTCTTCTCTATTGGAAGTATATTTGGAGGTATGATTGGTGGAGCCTTAGCAGATAAGTACGGTCGTCGACTTATATCGATATTGGGATTAATTATAAGCGGAATTGGCAGTATTTTAATGGGATTAGTTAATAGCCTTATTCTTTTTCTAATATTAGCTGGATTTTTAGGTTTCTTTGGTGACCTCGGTCATCCTGCTCGACAGGCAATGGTGGTAGATCTATTATCCACTGACTTACAAGGAGCAGGATTTGGAATTTTACGTGTGGCTGTTAATTTATCAGCAACAATCGGACCTATCTTCGGTTCACTATTAGTAAATCAATCATATATGATTTTATTTATTGCAGATGCTATAAGTAGTATTATTACAGCAATTATTGTATATATTAGTATCCCAGAAACAAAACCTATAAAAGTAAGTGAAGAGTCAGAGGATTCAATAATGAAAACAATTGTAGGATATAAGGAAGCTTTGAAAGATTGGGTGTTTGTATTGTTTTTGTTAGTTTCTGTTATTATGGCTCTTGTTTATTTACAACTCAATTCAACATTATCAGTTTTTCTAAGAGATGAACATAATTTCGGAGAAGATCGTTTTGGCTTTTTGCTTGCTACGAATGCAATAATTGTGGTGTTCTTTCAATTTCCAATAGCAAATAGAATTAAAAAATATAAACCAATGAAAGTAATGGCATTTGGGTCTTTAATTTATTTAATAGGATTTGGTATGTATGGATTTATTTCTGAGATTTATTTATTTTTTATAGCTATGATTATAATAACTATAGGAGAAATGATAGTAATGCCCCTTAGTCAAAGAGCAGTTGGATTATTAGCTCCTGAAGATAAGCGGGGTAGATATATGGCATTATTTGGATTCTCATGGGCAATACCAAGCATATTTGGTGTCATTTTAGCAGGATTAGTAATGGATTATATTGGTCCCAATTTGGTTTGGTATTTTGCAGCAATATTATCGTTTATATCTTTCATAGGATTATGGTTTTTACATCCCCCTATGGAAAAGAGACTTGAAAATAAGGGAAATTTAGAAGAGAGAGAAGATGTTCCTTTATGAATTATTTAGATTAAAAAAATAGATTTTTAAAAAATAATTATAGAATTTTTATTTCCTTGATCTTATCTCCCTGTTCAATTGAATCAACTACTTCTTGATCATTTTTGGCAATAACTTTCCCAAAAATAGTATGTTTCCCAGTTAACCACGGAGTTGGAACGTGTGTGATGAAAAATTGAGATCCATTAGTATTAGGACCTGCGTTTGCCATTGCTAGAATCCCTGGTTTATTAAATTCCCTTCCACTCTGAAACTCATCTTCAAAGGGATATGGTACTTGTTCTCCTTTATAAGAAAATGAATTGATTCCCTTGTCTTTGGGACCACCTCTTCCGGTACCGGTAGGATCTCCACCTTGTATCATAAAATCATCGATGACACGATGAAAAGTTATACCATCATAGAATCCTTCTTTTATTAAATAAAGAAAACTAGCAACAGTTTTAGGAGCATCCTCATCAAACAATTGTAAATTTATATCTCCTTTTTCAGTAATAATTTTAACTTTAGTCATGTAATAAATTAAAGAAATTACTTTTAAAAGAATTAAGGTTTGAATTTATTGGAAAAAATTAACATTTTATATTAATTTCAGTTGGTTTAATATTTTAGAATTTGAAGATTTTTATTAAATGTAATTTTAAATTAGTTTATAGTATTTCCTAAATATAAACTCCATAATATATTGAAACATGCCGAAAAGCGATATTTCTTATTTCTTTGATCCGAAAAGTATAGCTGTAATTGGAGCTTCTAATACAGAAGGAAAAGTAGGACATAGTGTGATGATAAATATACTCAATTCGGGATATGACGGTGAATTATATCCAATTAATCCAAATTATGATGAAGTTTTAGGTCATAAAGCATATCAAAGCGTCTTAGATGTCCCGAAAAAAATAGAAGTGGCAATATTTGTCATTCCAAGTAAATTTGTAATTGAAGTGGCTAAGGAGTGTGGTGAAAAGGGAATTAAAGGGTTAATCGTTATCTCTGCTGGTTTTAAAGAAATTGGTGGGGAGGGAGCAAAAAGAGAGGAAAAATTGAAGGAAGTTGCTAAAAAATATGATATGAGAATATTAGGCCCAAACTGCTTAGGTTTTATCGGAACGAATTATAATGGATCATTTGCGATGGAAACACCGAAAGAGGGAGAAATTGCTATGATTTCTCAATCTGGAGCGATGCTTACGGGAATGATGGATTATTCTATGGAACAAAGCTATGGATTTTATTGTAACATAAGTTTAGGAAATAAAGCAGATTTAGGTGCAGTTGATTTTATTGAATACCTTGCAGATGATGAAGATGTAAAAGTAATTCTATGTTATCTAGAAAATGTGAAAGATGGGGATAGATTTTTAGAAGTTGTACCTAAAGCTTCCAGAAAAAAACCAATTATAATATTAAAATCTGGAAAGAGTGAGGCGGGTGCAAGAGCAGCATCCAGTCATACAGGAGCATTAGCTGGCTCAGATAAAGCCTATTCTTTAGCGTTTAATAAATGTGGAGTAATTAGAGCAGAAACTATTGAGGATTTATTCGATTTTGGAGAGATATTTTTATTTCAACCGATTCCAAAAAGAAATTCATTTTCCATTATAACTAATGCTGGTGGTCCTGGAATAGTTGCCACTGATGCGTTTTCTTCAGAGGGGTTGAAATTAGCTGAATTTTCAGAAGATATTTTGCACAGCCTTAGAGAAAATTTACCTGAAGAAGCCGCTATTTTTAATCCCGTAGATATTGTAGGAGATGCCACTCCAGAAAGATATATTTTTACCTTAAAAACTTTATTTGGGATTAATAGTTACGCCAATGATAAAAAAATTGATCAAAATCAAATAAATACGGAAGGAGTTTTAATCATATTAACTCCTCAACCACAAACGAAACCTACTAAAGTCGCTGAGCTTATTTATGAAACAAATTCGAAACATTTAAAAAATAAAACAATAATATGCTCTTTTATTGGCGAAAAGTCAATTGCAGAAGGAAAAAAGTTCTTAAAGGACCATTATATCCCTTGTTATCAATTTCCAGATAGAGGAGCTCATTCCTTAAAAACCATGATAAAAAGAAGATGGTATCTTGATGAAAAACCACTCTCAGAGTTGGATATCCCTGAATTTGATGTGAACAGGGAAAGAGTAAGTGAAATAATCCAGAATGTCAGAAAAGATGAAAGAACAGTTTTAATAGGAACAGAAACTGCTGAAATGTTTGAATGTTACGGAATAAAATCTCCTAAATCAAGACTAGCAAATACACCACGTGAAGCTATGGAAATACAACCAGAAATTGGTAAGGCTATAATGAAAATTGTTAGTCCACAAATCACTCATAAATCGGACATTGGTGGAATTGTAAAAAACATTAATAAACCGGAAGAAGCCTTTGAAGCCTACATTGAAATAGTAAATAAAACAAAAAAATTTGGACCACAAAATGCAAAAATTTATGGTGTAGAAGTCCAAGAAATGATTGATTTTAGCAAGAAAGAAAAGGTGAATGAATTAATTTTAGGAATATCCAGAGATCCTCAATTTGGACCGATGTTAATGGTTGGATCAGGTGGTATATATGCAAACTTTTTACAAGATGTGGCATTTGCCCTTTCATATAAATTTACTAGAGAGGATGCGATAACAATGCTACAAGAAACTAAAATATATCGGTTACTTCAAGGTGTAAGGGGAGAACAGCCATCAGATATAGATGCTGTAATCGAAGTACTTCAAAGAATGGCACAATTAGTGAATGATTTCCCTGAAATTGTCGAAATAGACATTAATCCCCTATTATCTTTTATTGATGGATATAGTGCTGTGGATATTAAATGTGTGATTTCACGAAAAGAAAATTAGATTGATAAAAATATTAAAGAATTTATAAAATACTAAAATAGATTAAAAATAAAAAATTAGAGAAGATAACAATGGTTAAAGGAATTTATTTATGTTCATTAAACGAGAGAGTGGGAAAAACCTTACTTTCTGTCGGTATTATACAGAAATTGAAAAAGGAAGGCGTAAAAATTGGTTATTTTAAACCAATTGGAATCCCAAAATCAACATTTACCAATAAAGCAGATACAGATGTAGGATTCTTGCAAAGTTGTGTAGATATTACAGAACTTCCATATGATATTCTCTCTCCAATTTCAATTCCAGAATGTTATTATATCGATCTTATTAATGCTGACCAAAAGGAAATTTTTCTAAATGATATTAAAAACGCATACCAAGAAGCTCAAAAGCAATATGATTACATCATAATTGAAGGCGCTCAAAGTATAAAAAAGTATATACGTGTGGGAGTAGATGATGTAAGTATTGCTCAAGCATTAGGTATAAGTGAATTAGTATACATTGAGACGGAATCTTCAGATAAGTGTATCGATAATTTATTCTTTACTAAGAGATATTTTGATTATCGAGATATCAAAATTAAAGGAATTATTTTCAATAAAATCGATCACGAATATTTCGCCAGAATTAAAGAATTAAAACAAGAACATATTGAGAGATATGAAATTCCTATAATTGGAATTGTAGGTAAAAGCCTTAAATTATTAGCTCCACGTGTATCGGAGATCAAAGAGTCAATTGGAGGGACATTAATAAATGAAGCTGCCTCTTCTGCCCTCGAAAATCGCGCAGAGACCTATTTGGTAGGAGCTATGGGGCCTCAATCGGCGTTAAAATATTTAAGACAAGTTAAAAATGTTGCGTTTATTACTGGAGGCGACAGATCTGATCTTCTTCTCACTGCTCTTAATGAAGATGTTTCGTGCTTAATATTAACTGGATTCATTAAACCTGACACTTCTGTAATTACTGCTGCTAACAATAAAATTATTCCGATTATTCTCAGTCCTTCTGATACGTATACTACCCTTAGGAATATGGAAAAGATAAAACCTGGAATTCAAGAAGACGAAATTGATATTGTTGTTGATTTAGTTAAGGATACATTGGATTGGGATCTCTTATTGAAGTAATTTTGAAAGAACATATTTCTTAATCCTCTTTTTAATTTTATTAAAAATTAGACCTTCAAATAAATGAAGGTTAATTTCTTATTCTTAATTAAAAATCAAGCTAAAAAGACCGCCTAAAGCAACAAGAAAAGGGTCAATGATAAAAAAGTTTCCGCTTATTGTTATATTTAACACTCCACCATTGACAGGTATGGTTTGAATTGGGATAAAATTGGTAATGCAAGCAACTATTCCTACAAAAAATAGAACAAATTTTCCAAATCTTTTTCTATTTATCACTAATAATGAAGAAATAATGGCACTAATTGCCAAAATTGGAGTAAATATTTCTGGAATTATTAATAAAGGATAAAATTCCAAAATAAGACTATATTCTGAAAAAAAGAGAATCGAAACCAAAAGAAGCATTATACCTCCAACTAACCCAAATCCTGGACCAATATACTCCTTTATTTTTATTTCTTCTTTGTTTTTTAGTTCCATATTATATACTAAAAATAAAGTAAAATTCTAAAATTTTATCTTAAAATTATATTAATCAGGATTTAAATCAGTATTAAAAATGGACCAATATTAAATTTTTACGATTCTTTTTATATGTTAGATTTTAGTGACAGTGCGGAAAAAATCATAACTATATAAAGATGAAAACCTTTTTCTGCATATTTTTATACAATTAGTATTTATAATATCATAAGAATAAAAAAATATTTTTTAAAAATGAATTCTGAACAAATAAGTTCCATAAAAACAACTAATTCTTTAAAATCCTTAAAAAATATGAAAGAATCAATCAAAGGATTAGCAAAAATCTTTGAGATGAGTCTTGATGAAGACGACTTTTTTCGTCAAGCGGCATATGATAATCTCACCATCTTAACAAAAAATATTCCAAAAATATTTGATACGTTGGAAAATAAATCAAAAATACTAAAAGAACTAAAACAAGTTAAATCAAATCAATATCCAAAAAAGAAACCTTTTAGTAACTATTTAAAGTGATTTTTTTATTTCTCACTAACTAATATAAAAAATGAAATTAATTCGTTTATTATCTTTTACTAGGTATTTTTACTAATAATAGGTCTTATGATGATTATATGAAGATTGATCACTATTTTTTATAAAACAAAAAATAAAACATATTTTCTCATTTACCAGTTAGGAAATTTTTGAAAAACTTTTATTTTTCGTAGACCGAACTTTTAAATCTTAAACCTAAGAAAAGATAGCAGAAATAAATTAATAAAAATTAAAAAAAAGGGAAAAAAAATGATAGAAACAAAAGAATTTGAAAAAAAATATAAGGATTTACAAGAAAAAAACAAAGCGATTGTTCGTAAGTTTATTGACGCTTATAATAGTCGAAATTTGGATTTATTCGATGATTTAGTGTTACATGATTACATTGATCACACACATCATACTAAAGGGCGGGAAGCATTTATAAATTTATTCACTATGGCTTTTAACGGTTTTCCCGATTGGTATGAAAACATTGAAGAAATTATTGCAGAAGGTGATGATGTTTGGGTTCGTGTCATTGCTACAGGTACCCATACTGGTGAATGGAATCTTTTTGGTATTCCGTTGCCTCCTACGGGCAATAAAGTGAGAATGGAGATGGTTTTTATTTGGCGATTAATTGACGGTAAACTGGTTGAGGGACGTGAAGTTGATGATTCTTTGGATTTTCTCAGGCAATTAGGTCTTGCTCAATACACTGAAAAAGGAAAGAAGATATTCCAGGAAAAAAAATAATTCTGCTTGCCTAGTAAGTCTGGCAAAATAATTGTGAACTAGGCAAGGTATTAATTTTTTTCTAATAAAATCAAAAAATTTCAAGAAGGGATGATAAATTATGACCGAATCTATAAAAAACAGTATCAAAGGAAATTAAACTTATAATCTAATAGCGTTCTGACTTATTTGGATATTGTTTTACGCCAATTCGAAATATTGGCATATTATTTTGATGA
>Ga0209918_1000181_pt1 | contig 47276 bp, 39 predicted proteins | sample SalPonD_shore_MG_FD_185712 | JGI IMG/M metagenome (GOLD analysis project Ga0209918, IMG submission 185712) | Salt pond soil microbial communities from South San Francisco under conditions of wetland restoration - Salt Pond MetaG... | ecosystem: Environmental > Aquatic > Marine > Intertidal zone... | reverse complement strand
GTCGTACTCGTCGCACAGCTCGCGGATCTCGGGCAGCGGCGCGATCTCGCCCTCCATGCTGAACACGCCGTCCGTCACGACCAGCCGGTGGCGGGCGTCGCCCGAGGCCGCCAGGACCTCCCGGAGCGAGTCCATGTCCATGTGGTCGTAGATCCGGCGCTCCGCCCTGCACAGGCGGATCCCGTCGATGATCGAGGCGTGGTTCAGCTCGTCCGAGATGAGGACGTCCTCCCCGGAGAGGAGCGGGGCGAACAGGCCCTCGTTGGCGTTCCAGCACGACGTGTAGGTGACCGAGGCCTCCGTGCCCATGAAGCCGGCCAGGGCCTCCTCGAGCTCTCGGTGCACCGTGAACGTGCCGCAGATGAAGCGGACCGAAGAGGTGCCGGCGCCGTAGCGGTCCACGCCCGCCTTCACGGCGTTCATGACCGCGGGCTCGTCGCACAGCCCGAGGTAGTTGTTGGAGCACAGGTTCACGACCTCGCCGTACCCCTCGACGTCCACGACTGCGGCCTGCGGGCCCCGGATCTCCTGCAGCTCCTTGAAGGTCCCCTTCTCGCGCATGTCCTCGAGCTCCGAGGACAGCCGGCTCTCCAGTCCCTCGTTCACGCTGCCTCCTCCACGTCTCGTTCGGGTGCCGCCGGGACTCTTCTGGACAGTAAGGGCGCGGGGCAGGGCCGTGCCACGGGCCGTCCCGCCCGAGGACTCCGGCGACCGCCCGCGCACGCCCCGCGCCGGCGGGCGGTCGCGGCCCGCGGGCCCCTCACCCGCTCCCTCCCCTCCGGAAGAGGGGGAGCCAGCCGGGCTCACGCACGCGCTCCTCCTGCATCCGGCGGAGCCGCGCCTCCAGGGTGGCCGAGCGGCCCAGGTAGCCCACCAGCCGGCCCGGGTCGCCGCGGTCCACGACGGGGAGCCGGCCCACGCCGTGGTGCAGCATCTTGAGCACCGCGTCGTGCACCAGCTCCTCCGGGGTGGTCACGATGGGGGGGCTCGATCCTCCCTCGAGCACGGTCCGCTCCGGGTCGCATCCCTCCTCCAGCGTCCGGAGGACGTCTCCGTGGGTGATGATTCCCGCCAGCCGTCCCTCATCGTCCAGGATCGGGAGCCCCTCGTGCCGCTCCACGTCCGGGTCCCGGTCGGCCAGCCGGTCGGCCAGCTCCGAGATCCGCATCGAGGCCGGCACGGTCGGCGGCTCCGGATCCATCATCTCGCCCACCGTCACCTGCTGGAGGACGTCCACCTCGAACTCCTGGGGGACCGTGAGCCCGCGCCGCGCCAGCTTCCGCGTGAGGATCGTCTGCTTCATGAGCCGGAGCGCCACCGCGTCGGCCACCACGCACACGAGCATGAGCGGCAGGATCGAGTTGAAGTCTCGCGTGATCTCGAAGGCGAAGACGAAGAGGGTGAAGGTGGCCCGCGCCGCGGACGCGAACACGGCCGCCATCCCGACCAGGGCGTAGGCCCCGGGGTCCAGGTGGGCCGCCGGGAAGATCGCGTTCGCCGCCAGCGCGTACGCGCCCCCCAGCGAGGCGCCCACCATGAACATGGGCGCCAGCAGGCCGCCGGAGGTCCCCGAGCCCAGGGACACCAGGAAGGCCACGCTCTTGAGGAGGAAGAGCGCCACCAGGAGCCCGAGGGCGAAGTGGCCGTTCAGGATGTCGGTGATCGTGTCGTAACCCACGCCCAGCACGCGCGGCATGAGGAAGCCGCACACTCCGAGGACGAGCCCCCCGATGGCCGGCCACCACATCTCGTCCAGGTCGAGCCTCTCGAAGAAGTCCTCCACCCGGTAGAGCCCCTCGGTGAGCGCCACCGCCACCAGGCCGCACAGGAGGCCGAGGCCCAGGTAGAAGGGGAGGCCCGTGATCACGTCGTAGTGGGCGGGGGTCATCTGGAAGATCGGTCCGCGCCCCAGCAGGTGGTAGCGGACCTCGGTGGCCAGCGTCGTGGCCACGACGAGCGGAATGAAGGAGCGCGAGCGGAACTCGAACAGGAGGAGCTCGATGGCCAGGATGATCCCGGCGATAGGGGTCCCGAACACGGCCGCCATGCCCGCCGCGGCGCCGCAGGCCAGGAGGACCTTGCGCTCGGCGGCCGTGGAGTCGATGAGCTGGCCGATGACCGAGCCGAGCGCGCCGCCCGTCTGGATGATCGGACCCTCGGCGCCGAACGGCCCGCCCGTCCCGATCGCGACGGCGGCCGACAGGGGCTTCAGGAAGGCGACGCGGGGAGCGATCCGGCTCCGGTTGGCCAGGACGGCCTCCATGGCCTCGGGGATCCCGTGCCCCCGGACGCGGCTCGTCCCGTACTTGATCATGAGGCCGACCACGAGGCCGCCCAGGGCGGGGACGATGAGGATCAGCCACCCCAGGTGGGTCTGCTCGAGGCTCGGGAGGTCGATGCCGACCCTCTGATAGAACACGGCGTTGGTGACGAGGCCGATGAGGCTGTAGAGCACCCAGGCCGCGCCCCCGGCCAGCAGGCCCACGAGGACCGCCAGGACCGAGACCCATCCCGTCCTGTAGGCGCTCTCCGGCCCGGACGCCCGGTCCCTCGGCGCCCCTCCACCCACCTTTCCCTTCGGCTCTTCCGCTCCTCCCGACTCGTCCATGTCCCGGTCCTCGGTCTTCGCCCGCTGCGATCTATGTGGTTCCTGCGCTCCCGGCCGTCCCCGCTCGGGACGCGTCGTGGCCGGGACCGGAGTTAGCCGGAGTCAGGCCGGCGGGCAAGCAGCCACCGCTCGACGCGTGCCACCAGCGCGTGGGCCGCGTACAGGACGACGACGCTGGCCAGGATGATCCCCGCGTCGGCCGGGGAGGCCAGGATCCCGAGGGAGACGATGAGGGTCGTGGCGCAGGCCGGGGCGTGCCGCGTCCCCGTCACGAGCATGAGGGCGGAGGTGAGGGCCACCGACAGCGTGCCCGAGAGCGCGAGCCGGAGCCCCGCGCCCGAGAGGGGGGCGACGCCCGACAGGTCCACCCCCCTCGCCAGGAGGTGGTAGGCGGCCATGCCGGCCACGATCGCCACGAAGTGCCCGCCGATCACGCGGTAGGCCGTATGGTCCTCGCTCCCGCGACGCACGGCCAGGATGAAGGCGCTCGGGCCCAGGCTCGGGAAGATGAAAGGCAGGCCGGAGAGCCATGCAGCCGCCCCGGTGACCGCCACGAGGAGCCCGGCGTGCGCCGTGGCCAGCAGCGCCCGGTCCCGGTTCATCCGTCGGACGCGTACCAGTCCGCCGCCAGGCCTCCGGTCACCGAGGCCGAGTCGACCCGGATCACGGGCCGGGAGCCGAGCCCGCCGCAGCGGTCGAAGCCCGCGAACGGCCCGACCACCCGGACGATGGAGTCGGTGCCCGCCAGAGCCTCGATCCGGGCGGGCGCGCCGTGGAGGACGAAGGGCCGCTGGTTGGAGGCCCAGCCGGGGCCGAACAGGAGACAGCCGCCGCCGCGGCGGACCGTGCCCTCGCCGATCGAGCGCTCGGGCGCGAACGCACCGGAGTCGAGGGCCACGACCGCGCCGAGGCGGCGCCCGTCGCCCGCGATCACCGGGTAGCGGCCGGCCGTGTCCAGGGTGAGCCCCGGGGCCTCGTAGAAGCTCACCCGGCTGTCCGAGCAGAAGGCCGATCCGTACACCGAGCGCCGGGCCGTGACGAGGATCGCGCTGTCGGTGACCGTCACGAGGGTCGTGTCGAGACGGGCGCAGGTGTTCGGGCCCACCGGTCCGGCGATCTCGAACGGGAACGTCCGGCCGACCCGCACCGTCTCCGGGTAGGCCGCCCACGTCACCCGGGCAGGACCGGGCCTGGCCTCTCCGGTGCCGCAGCCGACCGCCGCGGCCGGCAGGAGCGCCGCGGCCAGGAGGGAGGCCCCGGCGCGGAGCCTCACGTGATCTCCAGCACGACCTTGGCCGCCTCGCCGCTCTCCATGGCGCGGATCCCCTCCTCGAAGCTCTCCATCGGGAGGCGGTGGGTGAGCACCGGGTCGATGTCCAGGAGCCCGGCGGCCAGGAAGTTCCGCATCTGGATCCACGTCCGGTACATGCGTCGCCCCACCACGCCGTAGACCTCGAGCCCCTTGAAGATGACGTCGGAGGCCAGGTCGACGGCGACGTCGTCGCGCGGGAGACCCAGGAGACGGACGCTGCCCGCGTTCCGGCACATGCGGAAGGCCGAGCGGATGCCGTCCGGGTGGCCGCTCATCTCGCACACGACGTCGGCCCCGTAGCCGCGGGTCAGCTCGAGGACCGCCTCCACCGGATCCGTGGCCGCGGGGTCCACCAGCTCGTCGGCGCCCATGCTCCGGGCGATGTCCAGCCGGTGGGCCGCCGGCTCGATGGCGACGACCCGCGCGGCGCCCGCCGCCCGGGCCACCCCGACCGCGAACAGGCCGATCGGCCCGCAGCCCACGATCGCCACCGTCTTCCCCGCCACGTCGTCGTGGAGGACCGTGTGGAAGGCGTTCCCCAGCGGGTCGAACACGGCCGCGTGCTCGTCCGCGATCGAGTCGGGGATCGGGATGAGGTTGGTGGCCGGCATGACGATCTCCTCGGCGAACGCCCCGTCCCGGTCCACCCCGATGATGGAGGTGTCGCGGCACACGTGGCCGTTCCCCGTCCGGCAGTGCTCGCAGTGGCCGCACACGATGTGGCCCTCGGCCGAGACGCGGTCGCCGACCTCGACGTTGCCGACCAGCGACCCGCGCTCGACGACCTGGCCCATGAACTCGTGTCCGAGGACGAGGGGGGGATGGATGCGGTTCCGGGACCAGTGGTCCCAGTTGTAGATGTGGAGGTCCGTGCCGCAGATGCCCGCCCGGCGAACGCGGATCCGCACCGCGTCCTGGGCGAGATCCGGGCTCCGTACGTCCTGTATCTCGAGTCCGGGCTCGGGGCCCGGCTTGACGATGGCCTTCATGTTCCCGGTGCGCTGGAGGGGCGGGCCCGACGGGCCCGCGCCGGGGGCCGCCCCCGGCGCGGGGGAATCTGCCGGACCCCGAGGGGGGCGGGCAACCCGGCCGGCGCGAGGAACTCCGCGGCGGGCGGCCGCTACAAGGACGGAGGACGGCGGGTCACCGGACCCGCGCGAGGCGGCGATCGGAGGCAGCCGAGCGCACGCCCGACGAGGCCCCCGGAGCGGGGGAGACACGGTGCCACCCACCCACCAGCTGGCCACGGACAGGAACGGACGCCGGTTTCGGCGCGCGCTGGCGTGGGGCCTGGCGGTGTCGGCCGCCGCGCACGCCGCGCTCTTCGTCCTGTGGCGGGCGCCCGGCGGACCCCCCGCCGGTGATGAGGAGGCCGCGTCCGCGGTCGAGCGGCCGATCCGGCCGGACTACCTGCAGGTCGTCCACCTCCCGCCGGCTCCCCGCGCCGCCGAGCCGGTTCCCCGGCCGCCGCCGCCGGTGCGCGCCCGCTCGGCCGAGCCGGCGCCCGTCGCCGTTCCGGACGGCGACGTGAGGATCAGCGTGAGCCTGGAGCGCCCCGCCCGCGGTGGGGCGGGCTCGAAGGGCGGATCGGGCGCCGGACCGGGGGGCGCCTCGCACCTCACTCCGCCCGTCCCGCGATCGGTGTATCCCGAGTGGGAGCCTCCGTCCTCCGTTCGCGGGACCGCCGTCACGGTCCGCGTGAGGGTGGATACGCTGGGACGCCCCGTCGGGCCCGTGCGACTCGAGCCCCCGACCGGCGATCACGACTTCGACCGGCGTCTCCGTCAGCGGGTCCTCGACATGCGCTTCCGGCCCGGCATGCTGGACGGGCGGCCGGTGGAGGCCTGGGCGGAGCTCACCTTCCGCTTCTGAGGGACGCCCGGGCGCGCCGTCCCCGGCGCGGCCTCCCGTCCGACCCGACCCCGTCCGCCTTTCCGGCAACTATCGGAACCCTCCTCCATCATTCGCTGTTGATAGTTCGTTGACACCCGTTCCGTACTCTTGTCCACCACGGAACCGGAGGAGCGGGGGACATGTTGGACCTGAACCGGCCGGAGCGCCGGGCCCTCCTCCTCGCGACGACGCTGGTTCTTCTCGGCGGCGCGGTCCGGGTGGGCTTCGGGCCGGGTCCCGCTTCGTTCAGATGGCAGGGGGTCGAGGGTGAAGGGACGAGTCGGAGCGGGACGGCCGGACGCGACGCGGACACGGGGACGTCGCCGGGCCAGGAACACGGCCTGGCCGATCTGCGGAGCGCCGTGGACCGGAACCTCGACCGGTCTCGCCGCGCGGCCCGGCCGCTGGCGCCGGGGGAGCGGGTCGACCTCGGCAGCGCGCCCGTCTGGGAGCTCGAGCGGCTCCCGGGCGTCGGCCCGGCCACGGCGCGGAGGATCGTGATGGATCGGCAGCGCAGCGGAGGCTTCTCCCGCCCCGAGGACCTCGAGCGCGTCCCGGGGATCGGTCCCGCACGGCTCCGGCGGATCCTTCCCTACGTCATCGATCACTCCCGTCCCTACTACGAGCGGGGTGGAAAGGGTCGCGGCGCGCGCCGGAGCCCGGGGCGGGGCTCGGACGGGGCGAGCCGGAACGGGCGTGCGGTCCCGGACGGCCGCAGGCTCGACGTGAACCGGGCCACGGCCGACGAGCTCACCGCGCTCCCCGGCGTCGGGCCGTCGATCGCGCGACGGATCGTGGAGATGCGCGAGCGCGATGGCGGCTTCCGGAGCGTGGAGGACCTCCGTGCGGTCCCCGGAATCGGTCCCGCCCGCTTCGATCTCATTCGAGAGCACGTGCGCGTACGCTGAGCCGGGGGTGGGTGGCGCTTTCCCCTCTCGCCTCTCCCGCTTGACGTTGCGGATCCCGCGGGGTAGGTTCATGGGCCGCTGAAGTGCCTTATGACCCCTTCCCCGAGGCAGTCTCGCACTCCATGAGTACCCGCGGCGTCCTCCAGAGGCCGGATATCTCGCCTAGTGAGAAGAAGATAGGCGAGCTTCTCCTCCAGGAAGACCTCATCACGACGGCCCAGCTACAGGAAGCGCTGGTCGAGCAGAGCCGCAACGGCACGCGGCTCGGCTACTGCGTCGTGGCCATGGGCTACGTGTCCGAGGCTCAACTCACGGAAGTGCTGGCCCGGCAGTTCCAGGTGGAAGCGGTCGACCTCTCGGACGTCGAGGTCGATCCCAAGATCCTCCGCCTCGTCCCGCCCGAGTTCGCCAGCAAGCACCTCGTCTTCCCGCTCCGCCGCGTCGGCCGCACCCTCACGGTCGCGATGGCCGACCCGACGGACCTCAACGTGGTGGACGACCTCAAGTTCATCACGCGCTTCGACATCGAGCCGGTCGTGGCGGGCGAGTACTCGCTGCGCCAGGCCATCGAGCGCCACTACGACATCACGACCGCCCGCCTGGGCAACCTGCTCGAGGAGCTCGAGGAGCAGGAGGTCGAGCTCGTCGAGGACGAGGAAGAGGAGGAGTTCAGCGCCAGCCAGCTCAGGGCGCAGGTCGAGGACGCGCCGGTCGTCCGGCTCATCAACGGCCTCCTCACGGACGCCGTGCGGCGGGGCGCCTCCGACATTCACGTCGAGCCCTACGAGCGCGAGCTGCGGGTCCGCTACCGGATCGACGGAGCCCTGCACGAGATCATGAAGCCGCCGCGGCGGATGAAGGCGGCGATCACCTCTCGCGTGAAGATCCTGGCGGACCTCAACATCGCCGAGCGGCGGGTGCCCCAGGACGGCCGGATCAAGATGAAGATCGGGAGCCGGGTCATCGACTTCCGTGTCTCAACCCTTCCGGTCATCCACGGGGAGAAGATCGTGCTCAGGATCCTCGACAAGGGGAACCTGACGCTCGACCTCGAGAAGTTCGGGATGGAGCCGCGCGCCGAGAAGGATTTCCTGTCGGCCATCATGAACCCGTACGGGATGGTCCTGGTCACGGGACCGACCGGCTCCGGTAAGACGACCACGCTGTACAGCGCCCTCCACAAGATCAACGACTCGGCCATCAACATCATGACGGCCGAGGACCCGGTGGAGTACAACCTCCACGGCATCAACCAGGTCCAGGTTCGCTCGGAGATCGGCCTCACGTTCGCGGCCTCGCTGCGCGCGTTCCTGCGGCAGGATCCCAACGTGATCATGGTGGGGGAGGTCCGGGACCTCGAGACGGGCGGCATCGCCATCAAGGCGGCGCTGACGGGCCACCTCGTGCTGTCGACGCTGCATACCAACGACGCCGCGTCCACGATCACCCGTCTGGTGGACATGGGGATCGAGCCGTTCAACGTGGCCTCGGCCGTGAACGTGATCACGGCCCAGCGGCTCGTCCGCAAGATCTGCAACAACTGCAAGGCCGAGGCGGAGTATCCACCCGAGTACCTCGACGCCGCCGGCCTCACGCCCGACAAGCTGAACGGGATGACGTTCTACAGGGGCGAGGGCTGCGACGCGTGCGACGGGACCGGCTATTCCGGCCGGCAGGGCCTCTACGAGGTCATGCCCATGTCCCGGTCGCTGCGCCGCATGGTGCTCTCGGGAGCCTCCTCCGACGATCTGAAGTCGGAGGCGGTCTCGAGCGGGATGCTGACCCTGCGCCAGGACGGGATGCTCAAGGTCGAACGGGGGATCACCTCGCTCGAGGAAGTGATCAAGGAGACGGCGGCCTGAGCCCGAGCCCGGGTCGACCGCTCCCCACCACCCCATCACACCACGCAGATCCGGGTAGACCATGGACGAGTCGCAGCCCATCAACCTGCGCGCCCTCCTCGAGGAGATGCTCGAGCGCGGGGCCTCCGACCTCCACATCACCGTCGGCGAGAAGCCCAAGTTCCGCGTCGACGGCAAGCTCATGGAGGGATCGGTCGACCACATCCTCTCGCCGCGGGAGACGCAGACCGTAGCGTACTCGGTCCTCACCGACGAGCAGAAGAAGCGCTTCGAGCGCGAGGACGAGCTCGACTTCTCCTTCGCGGTCGAGAACCTCTCGCGCTTCCGGGGAAACGTCTTCCGCCAGCGCGGGACCGTGGCCATGGCGCTGCGGACCATCCCCTTCAAGATCCTGGGGCTGGACGAGCTCGGGCTCCCGCCGGTGGTGGGTCGCCTGGCCGAGAAGCCGCGCGGGCTGATCCTCGTGACGGGGCCGACCGGCTCGGGCAAGTCGACCACGCTCGCCTCGATGATCGACAAGGTGAACCGCGAGCGCCGCGGTCACATCATCACGATCGAGGACCCGATCGAGTTCGTCCACCGCCACAAGGGCTGCATCGTGAACCAGCGGGAGGTGGGGTCGGACACGCCCAGCTTCCCCTCGGCGCTCAAGTACGTGCTGCGGCAGGACCCCGACATCATCCTGATCGGAGAGATGCGGGACCTGGAGACCATCCAGGCGGCTCTCACGATCGCCGAGACCGGGCACCTGGCGTTCGCCACGCTGCACACGAACTCCTGCGCCGAGACCATCAACCGGATCATCGACGTCTTCCCGTCCCACCAGCAGTCCCAGGTGCGGGCGCAGCTGGCGTTCGTGCTCGAGGGCGTGGTCACCCAGACCCTCCTGCCGCGCGCCGGCAAGTCCGGCCGTGTTCTGGCCTGCGAGGTCATGGTGGCCACGCCGGCCGTGCGGGCGCTGGTCCGGGAGGACAAGGTCCACCAGATCTACTCGGCCCTGCAGTCCGGGAAGAAGCACGGCATGCAGACCCTCAACGACAGCCTCTACCAGCTCTACGTCCAGCGCGAGATCGAGCTGGACGAAGCCGTCAGGGTGAGTTCGGATCCCGCCGAGCTGCAGCGCATGGTGGGTGCGCCGGCCACGTCCGGTGCGGGAGTCGCGGCCGGACGTTAGTGTAGTCTCGATTCGAAGTCCGTCCGTGGGAGCGGCCCGGGGCCGCCGAGCGGCACGCGAGCGGGGGCGAGGATCCGGTTCGGTGCCGGCGCTCTCGAGGAGGTGACGAGCCATGCCGACATGGAATTACAGTGCAAGGACCGTAGAGGGCGACATCCACCGCGACTCGGTGGAGCTCCCCAGCCGGGACGACGTCGTCGCGTATCTGCGCAAGCAGAAGCTCATCCCGATCGCGATCCGGGAGAAGCCGAAGGAGATCTCCTTCAGCTTCGGCTCGGGCGTCAAGACCAGGGACGTCGTCCTCTTCACCCGGCAGTTCGCCACCATGGTGAACGCCGGCCTGCCGCTCGTGCAGGCGCTCGACATCCTGCGCGAGCAGACCGACAACAAGGTCCTCCAGAAGGCCATCCAGGAGATCCTGTACGACGTGGAGTCGGGCCACACCCTGGCCGACGCGCTCCGCGAGCACGAGGACATCTTCTCGGCCCTCTACGTGAACATGGTGGAGGCGGGTGAGGCGGGCGGGATCCTGGATACGATACTCCTGCGGCTGGCCACCTTCCTGGAGAAGAGCGACGCGCTGGCCCGGAAGGTCAAGGGGGCGATGATCTACCCGGCGGTGGTGATGGTCGTGGCCATCGCCGCCATCGCGATCCTGCTCCTGTTCGTGATCCCGACCTTCCAGCAGATGTTCGCGAGCTTCAACGCGACCCTGCCGCTCCCGACCCGGATCGTCATCGCCATGTCCGGCGCGCTGCAGCACTACGGGCTCTACATACTGGGCGCCCTGATCGTGGCCGGCTACGCCTTCCAGCGCTGGATCAAGACGCCCGGCGGGCGGCTGATCTTCGACCGAAGCCTCCTCCGGATCCCGGTGATCGGGACTCTGGCCCGCAAGGCGGCCGTGGCGCGGTTCACGCGCACGCTGGGGACGCTGCTCTCCTCGGGCGTGGCCATCCTGGAGGGACTGGAGATCACCGCCAAGACCTCGGGGAACCGCGTGATCCACGACGCGGTCATGACCAGCCGCCAGTCGATCGCCGGCGGGAAGTCCATCTCCGAGCCGCTGCGGGATACCGAGGTGTTCCCGCCCATGGTGACCCAGATGATCCACGTGGGCGAGGAGACGGGCGACCTGGACGGCATGCTCTCCAAGGTGGCCGACTTCTACGACGAGGAGGTCGACGTGGCGGTCGAGGCGCTGCTGAAGGCGCTCGAGCCGGCCATGATCGTGGTCCTCGGGACCATCGTGGGCGGCATGATCGTCGCCATGTACCTGCCGATCTTCAGCCTGGTGAACGCGATCCACTAGGAGGGGCGGGCGCATCCCCCGGGCGGGGCCCGCTCCGAAACGACGAAGGGCCCGCCGGAGCGGGCCCTTCGTGCGTTCGGGCTACGAGTCGACCAGGGGCCGACTAGCGTCTACGGCAGCCTGAAGAGGAGGCCGCCCGAGACGACGAAGCTGCGGTTCCGGATCGTGGAGGGGCTCGGATCGGGCGTGTCGTTGATGTCCGTCAGCCCCAGCTCGTAGCGACCGTCCACGGTCAGCGCGAGCGGGCCGCCCAGGCCGAAGTCCAGCCCGCCGCCGAACACGAGCCCGAAGTCCGTGTTGTTGGTCTGGATGAGGTTGGACGCGTCGCAGTCCGTGGATGCCGAGCCCGTCGCGTCCTGCACCGAAACGCTGCAGTTGCTCTGGAAGCCCACCTGTGGACCGGCGAACAGCCGCGGATGCACCGGCGAGGGTCCCGTGGGAATCCCGAGGGTGAGGAGCAGCGGTACGGTGACGTAGTCGACGTTGAAGTCCACGTCCGTGGTCAGGCCCGTCTCCGAAGGCGGCGCCGTGGCGCCCTTCTGGGTGAGACCGACGCCGGACTCGAGGCCCAGCAGGCCTCCGAGGCCGACACGCAGCACGCCGGCGATCCGAAGGCCGGTCTGGTTGTTCAGGCTCACGTCCGAGGTCGTGTTGCCGACGTGGAACTTGCTGAACGTGGCGCCGCCCTCGACGCCCAGGGCGATGCTCTGCGCCTGGATGGGCCGGGCAGTGAACGCCAGCCCGAAGGCCAGGACGGCGGCACACATGACGGTAACGAGTCGCTTCATGGGTTCCTCCTTGCGGATGAGAGAAGATCAGGGATACGAAACGGTGTCGGCGGCCGTCGATGCGGCCGCGCACCGTCGATGTTCGGCCGGGATGGGTGCGGCCGTGGCGGGCGGAACGGGGCAACGGCCGTACCAGCGGCCGTGATCGCTCGTATCTCTCGAATACACAGTATCTTATACGTTCACATCCGCTTCGCGTCGGGCGGCGGTGCCCCGAAAACTCTGCAGAGTTCTGCGAATCGTTGCCATGTACGCAACCCGCGTCGCGACAACGTGTTCCGTGTGATGGATCCGCGTCGTGGGCGGCCGTCCCCCGGTCCCCGGTGGGAAGGAACAAGCCCGGGGTCCGGCCGTACACGGGAGCGTCCCCGCGCGCCGCGGCCCCCCGGCCCCGGCGGAGATCGCATCGGAGCCCAGCGTGAAGGTGGAGCCGGAGTGCACGTGGCGGTCCAGCCGGAGTCGGTGAGATGAGCGAGGGGAGCGGGCTGGCGGATTCCGCGCCCTCGCGTCCCGTGCCGTCGGGTGCCCTGCCCGACGAGGTGGCGCGGCGGCGGACCTTCGCGATCATCAGCCACCCGGACGCCGGGAAGACGACGCTCACCGAGAAGCTCCTCCTCTACGGCGGTGCCATCCACCTGGCGGGCTCGGTCAAGGCGAGACGGGCGCGGCGGCACGCCACCTCGGACTGGATGGCGGTGGAGCAGGAGCGCGGCATCTCGGTGACCTCGAGCGTCCTGCAGTTCGAGTACGGGGGGCGCCACATCAACCTCCTCGACACCCCGGGGCACCAGGACTTCTCCGAGGACACCTACCGGACGCTCCTGGCCGCGGACAGCGCGGTCATGCTCCTCGACAACCGGAAGGGGGTCGAGGAGCGCACGCGGCAGCTGTTCGACGTGTGCCGCCTGCGGCGCCTCCCGATCTTCACCTTCGTGAACAAGTGCGACCGGGTGGGCGTCGATCCCCTGCAGCTCCTGGACGACGTGGAGGCCGACCTGGGGATCCGCTGCGCGGCGGTGACCTGGCCGGTCCTGGACGGGATGGAGTGCGTGGGCGTCTACGACCGGCGGAGCGGGTTCCTCCACCGCTTCCGCCGCTCGGGCGACCACGGGGCCACGAAGGGGGCCGACGAGACGGCCGAGCTCGGCTCGGAGGAGGCGCGCCGCCTCTTCCCGGAGGCCGCGCTGGAGCGCGTGGCCGAGGAGGCCGAGCTGCTGGATGCCGCGGGGGCCGACCTGGAGGCGGAGGCGATCCTCTCGGGCGAGGTCTCCCCGACCTTCTTCGGGAGCGCGCTCCTCAACTTCGGCGTCGAGCCCTTCCTGCGGTACTTCCTGGACCACGCCCCCCCGCCGGCCCCTAGGGAGGCCGGAGACGAGACCGTGAGCCCCGTCGACCCCGGGTTCCGCGGCTTCGTCTTCAAGATCCAGGCGAACATGGACCCCAACCACCGGGACCGGATCGCCTTCGTCCGGGTGGTGTCGGGGCGGTACGAAGCCGGGATGACCGTGAACAACCTGCGGAGCGGGAGCCCCGTGCGGCTGGCGTCGGCCCGCCGCTTCCTGGCCCGGGACCGCTCCATGGTGGAGGAGGCCGTGGCCGGGGACGTGGTGGGGATCCACGACCGCGGGAACCTGAGGATCGGGGACACGCTCTCCGGGGACGGGGGGCCGGCCTTCGGGGACATCCCACGGTTCTCTCCCGAGCACTTCGCCCGCATCCACACGCCCGACCCCCTCCGCAGGAAGCACCTGGACGAGGGACTGCGGCAACTCTCCGAGGAGGGGGCCGTGCAGGTCTTCTACTCCGAGTCGGGCCCCAGCCCGCGGCCGATGGTGGGCGCCGTCGGGGCCCTGCAGTTCGAGGTCCTCCTCCACCGGCTGGAGAACGAGTACGGGGTCGAGGCGCGGCTCGAGCCGCTCCCCTACCGACACGCGCGCTGGGCCGAAGGCGACATGGACGAGATCCGCCGCCTGGCGGGGACGTACGGCCGCACCCTGGCCTTCGACCACCGCGACCAGCCCCTGGTGCTGTTCGAGACCGAGTATTCGCTCCGGACGGCGGCCGAGGACGCGCCCGGGGTGACGCTCCACGCCGTCTCGCCGTAGGCCGTGGCGGCCGGCCCCTTCCTCCTCCTGGCGGTCCTCCGCCTCGTGACACCCGCGGACACGGGCGGCGCCGAGCTCCACGTCTCGTACACGGCCGACGCGGTCGGCGTCGTGGCCGGGGGCGTCGACAGAGGCGCCGACCTCCTGGACGACGTCGACCTCGAGCTCGGTCTCGATGGCGGGCGGCTGCTCGGCGTCCCCGGCCTCTCGGCGTTCGTGTACGGCCTGGGCAACCAGGGCGGACATCCGTCCGGCCGGGCGGGGGACCTCCAGACGCTCGACGACATCCAGGCGCCGACCTCGTGGCGGATCTACGAGGCGTGGGTCCAGCAGTTCCTGGCCGGCGACCGGCTCTCGGTCCTGGGCGGCCTGTACGACGTGAACTCCGAGTTCGAGGCCGTGCCGGCGGCCGACGTGTTCGTGAACAGCTCCTTCGGGATCGAGGCGGCGTTCGGGCTGAGCGGCGCGAACGGACCCTCGATCTTCCCCGTGACGTCCCTCGCCTTCCGGGTCCGGGCGCTCGCGTCCGATCACGTCAGGGTGCAGGCCGTCGTGGCCGACGGGGTCCCCGGCGACCCCGCGGATCCCGGCGGCACGCACGTCCACCCGGGCGGGGGAGACGGTGCGCTGGTGGTGGCCCAGGTGGGCTACCTCCGTCCCGTGGCCGGGGAGGTGGGGGGCGGTCCGTCCCCGCCCGAGGTCCGCAGGAGGCGCGCCGGACGGACCGCGGAGGCGGCGCCGCACGACCTGGCCGTGAGCGTCGGCGTGTGGCGCTACACCGGGCGCTCGAGGGGGACCGGCGCGTACGTGACGGGCGAGAAGCGTCTCCTCGGGGACGGCGAGGGCCGGAGGCCCGAGCTGTGGGCGTTCGTCAGGGCGGGGATCGCCTCCGAGCGGGCGAGCGCCGCGTCGGCCTCGACGGTGGCCGGCCTCAGCGGCACCGGGGTCCTCCCGGGCCGGCCGGAGGACCGGGCCGGGATCGGCGTGGCCGCGGCCCGCCGGAGCCCGGCGCTGCCGGCGGCCGCGGCGAGCGGGGAGCCGTTCCCGGCGTGGGAGGTCGCGCTCGAGGCGGTCTACCGGGCGCGGCTGGCCCCGTGGCTCGCGCTCGGGCCGGACGTCCAGCTCATCCTGGACCCGGCCGCCGAGCCGTCGGCGTCCGATGCCCTGGTCCTCGGACTCCGGGTCGAGCTCGGCATCTGAGCGGGGCCGGGCCGCGGCCGACTCGACGCCCGCGCGCCGACGTCGCGTGGGGAGCGGCCGACATGTGGGGAGATCACCTACAGCCGTCCACCGTGGTCTCCCGACAGACGGAACGCTCCCCGACGGCCATCTTTCGGGCTCGAGACGGTCCCGCGCGGGGCCGTCGGGGATCCGGCCAGCACACACGAGGAGCCCGGCATGCGTGTCCCGAAGTCGGTATGGATCGCGGCGGCCGTCCTGGTCGCCGCCGCCGCGGCCGTGTTCGCCCTGCGGAGTCCCGCGGAAGCGACCGGGCCCGTCGTGGAGGTCGTGAAGAGCCCCACCTGCGGCTGCTGCGAGCTGTGGGTCGAGCACATGAGGGACGCCGGCTTCCGCGTGGAGGTCCGGGACGTCGACTACGCCGCGCTCACGGCCGCCCGGGCGGGCGCCGGGGTGCCGGGAGACCTCTCCTCGTGCCACACGGCCACGGTGGACGGCTACACGATCGAGGGTCACGTACCCGCCGCCGACGTCCGCCGCCTCCTGGCCGAGCGCCCGCACATCCGCGGTCTGTCGGCCCCGGGGATGCCCGGCGGCTCTCCCGGCATGGAGAGCGCTCCGGCCGAGCGCTACGACGTGGTGGCGTTCGACTCCTCCGGCCGCCGGGTCGTCTGGGCCAGGCACTAGGCCCGACCCGGCGGCGCCCGACCCGCGGACGCCGCACGGATGCCTGCCCCCTCCCGGGGCCGTCGACCTCCCGCCCGGCCGCGCGGCACGGGCGATGCACGACTCCCCCCTCGCGACCGACCACGACGTTCCGAAGCACTCGAGGGGGAGCCACATGTCCGACGACAGAGATAAGATCGCGGCCGAGGCCGGCACCCTGACCCTGGGCGGGGACCTCGAGGTGCGCCGCATGGGCTTCGGCGCCATGCGGCTCACCGGCGAGGGGATCTGGGGACCGCCGGAGGACGGCGCGGAGGCGAGGCGCGTCCTGCGGCGGGCGATCGAGCTCGGCATCGACTTCATCGACACGGCCGACGCCTACGGTCCCGACGTCTCCGAGCGGCTCATCGCCGAGGCGCTCCACCCCTACCCCGAGGGCCTGGTCATCGCGACCAAGGGCGGGCTCACGCGGAGCGGGCCGAACGAGTGGCATCCCGACGGCCGGCCCGAGCACCTGCGCGAGGCCCTGGAGGGGAGCCTTCGGCGGCTGAAGCTGGAGCGCATCGACCTCTACCAGTTCCACCGGCCGGACCCCGACGTCCCGCTCGAGGAGTCCCTCGGCTGCCTGGTCGAGCTTCGCGAGCAGGGGAAGATCCGCCACATCGGCGTCTCCAACGTGGACGTCGGGCAGCTCCGGACGGCCGTCCGCGTGGCCGACGTGGTCTCGGTCCAGAACCGCTACAACCTCCGGGACCGGGACGCCGGGGACGTGCTCGAGGCGTGCGAGGAGCGAGGCCTGGCCTTCCTGCCGTGGTTCCCGCTCGCGGCGGGGCCGCTGGCCGAGGACGAGGGCCCCGTGGCGGAGGTGGCGCGGGAGCTGGATGCCACGCCAGCCCAGGTGGCTCTGGCCTGGCTGCTGGAGCGCTCGCCCGTCACGCTCCCCATCCCCGGCACCTCCAGCGTCGAGCACCTGGAGGAGAACGTCGCCGCCGCCGGGCTCGAGCTCACCCGGGAGCAGCTCGAGGCCCTGGAGGGCGCGCCGGTCTAGGAGCCTCCGCCCACCCGGATCCGGCGGGCGGCCTGCCCGAAGTTGGGGCGTGGCGGCTCGGAACGGTCCAGCAGGGGGTGTGCCGTTGCCGCGGCCCCGGGAGACCTCCAGCTTGAGGGCCGTGGCGGACCGGGAGGGTCAGCCGTGTGCCATGGCGAGGGGAGGCCGGGACCGTGGGACGTCGGGCGGACGGGCGGACGGGATTCAGCGGGGCCGGTCGGGGCCCGGCCGCGGCCGCACTGCTCGCCGGGCTCCTGGCCCTCCCGGGCGCGGGATGCCGGCCTTCGTCTCGGGAGACGTATCTCCCGAGAACCCGCCACCTCACCGTGACGGCGGTCCCGCTCCTCACCCGGGAGCAGACCGGCACCTACCCCTTCCTGGCGGAGGACTTCGCCGCCGGAGGCATCCTGGAGGGGAAGGAGGTCTATGCCTTCGCGCCCTCCACCCTGACCGCCTACCGCGGCGACACCCTGGTCCTGGACCTGGTGAACCCCGAGGACGACCGGCACACCTTCGTCCTGGACGGCGACTCCGCGGTCGAGATCCCCGGCCAGACCACGGTGACCGACACGCTCGTCCTCCGGGAGGCGGGCATCCGGAAGTTCGTGTGCGACATCCCGGCCCACTCGCCCTTCATGTACGGCCAGCTCGTGGTGCTGGACCCTCCCCGGGAGAGGAGCGTCGCCGACCCTTCCGAGACCGCCGGCTCCGGGGCGGGCGCGCGCTGAGACCACAGAACCCAAAAGGAGGCAGGAGGATGGTGAAGTCAGATCGAGCGATGAGCGCGCTCCTCGCGGCGGCCGCGGCCCTGGTCCTGGTGACGGGCCTCGGCGCTCCGTCCCCTGCGGCGGCGCAGGTCACCAACAAGCCCGTCCTGCACGGGAAGCACTGGGTGGCCATCACCGGCAAGCCCCTCTCGGCCGAGGCCGGGGCGAAGATCTTCCAGGAGGGCGGGAACGCCGTCGACGCCGCCTGCGCCATGCTCGCGGCCGGCGCCACCATGTGGGACGTCCTCTCCTGGGGCGGCGAGACCCAGGCGCTCATCTACAATCCGAACACCGGCAAGGTGATCGGGATCAACGCGCTCGGCGTCGCCCCCACCGGGGCCACGCCGGAGTTCTTCAGGAAGAAGGGCCTGGACTACCCGCCCGCCTATGGCCCCCTCGCCGCCGTCACGCCGGGCACGCCGGGCGGGCTCATGACCATGCTGGCCGAGTACGGCACCATGAGCCTGGCGCAGGTCCTCGCACCCGCCATCCAGATGGCCCGCGACGGGTACCCGATGGAGGCGCAGACGGCGAACTCGATCGAGCGCGAGAAGGACCGGATCGAGAAGTGGAAGTACTCGCGGGCCCTGTTCCTCACCCATCCGGGCGAGGAGCGGGAGGCGCCGCACGCGGGCGAGATCTTCAGGCAGCCCGACCTCGCCGCCACGCTCGAGAAGCTGGTGGAGGCCGAGAAGCAGGCGCTCGCGGCGGGGAAGACACGCAAGCAGGCCATCTATGCCGCCTACGACCGCTTCTACAAGGGCGACATCGCCAGCGAGCTTGCGCGCTCGGTCCAGGAGCAGGGCGGGCTCATCACGCGGCAGGACCTGGCGAACTGGAAGGTCCATATCGAGCAGCCCGTGCACACGAACTACAGGGGCTACGACGTCTACAAGCTCACCACGTGGGTCCAGGGACCGGTCCTCCTCCAGGTGCTCAACATCCTCGAGCACTTCGACCTGAAGGGGATGGGGCTGAACAGCGCCCGCTACATCCACACGATCTACCAGGCCATGAACCTGGCCTACGCCGACCGCGACTTCTACTACGGCGACCCGTACACGCCGCCGGACGAGCCCATCCAGGGACTCCTCTCCAAGGAGTACGCGGCCGCCCGTGCGAAGCTCATCGACCCGGACCACAACGATCCGGACGTGAAGCCCGGGAACCCCTACGAGTACCAGGCCGGGCAGAACCCCTTCACGGACCTCCTGTCGCGCTGGCACACCACCGGTCCCGAGCCGGCGGGCGGCTCCGGCGGGTCGGGCTCGGGCGGCGCGGCCGCGCGGTCCGGCGGGACGGGGGGCTCGGCCCTCGCGGTCGCCTCGGACGCGCCGGTGGACAGCGCGTTTCTCGAGTCGTTCACCCGCGGGACGACCTCGATCGAGGCGGCCGACACCTCGGGCTGGGTCGTGTCCGTGACGCCGAGCGGCGGCTGGATCCCGGCGGTCGTGGCAGGCCACACCGGGGTCGGCCTCAGCGAGCGCATGCAGAGCTTCGTGCTCGACTCGGCCGAGGACCCCTACAACGTGGTCCAGCCCGGCCAGCGCCCGCGGGCCACCCTCACCCCCACCCTCGTCCTCAAGGACGGAAAGCCGTGGGTGGCCGTGGCCGTACAGGGCGGGGACACCCAGGACCAGAACATCCTCCAGTTCTTCCTGGACATGGTGGAGTTCGGGTTCGACGTCCAGCAGGCCGCCGAGGGGCCCAACTTCACGAGCTACCAGATGCGGAGCTCGTTCGGGGACCACTCCTCGCGGCCCGGCCACATCACCCTGAACGCCGACACGCCCGACTGGGTGCGCCGGGAGCTCGGCAGGATGGGCTACGACGCGAACTATCGGGACCGGACCTCGGGCCCGATCAACGCCATCTGGTTCGACTGGGAGCACGGGAGCTTCTGGGGCGGCTCCAGCGACTACGGCGAGGACTACGGCATCGCGTGGTGAGCCCCCGGGCGGGGCTCCCGTGTGTGGCCGCCCTCCTCGCGGCGCTCGTGTCGGCCCCGCCGGGGGCCCCGGCCCCGACGCGGGGGGCGGCCCCGCCGCAGGAGGACCCGGCCATCTCCCGCACCGACCTGGGCACGCTCGGCGGCGGGGAGAGCCGGGCCATGGCCGTGAACGTCAGGGGGCAGGTGGTGGGCTACGGCACGACCGCCACGGGCCGGGTCCACGCGTTCCTGTGGGAACAGGGGAGCGGCATGCGGGACCTGGGCACCCTGGGGGGAAGCTCCAGCCGGGCCTATGGCATCAACGACCGCGGCCAGGTGGTCGGCTCCAGCACCGTGCCCGCGGGTCGCGAGACTCCGGCGGCCGTCCACGCGTTCCTGTGGGAGGAGGAAGCGGGCATGCGCGACCTCGGCACCCTGGGTGGTCGCGACAGCGAGGCCCGTGCGATCGATGCCCGGGGGCTCGTGGTGGGCGAGAGCGACGTGCCGCCCGGCCGGCTCCACGCCGTCGGCTCGCACGCCGTGTTGTGGCGGGACGGGAACATCCGGGACCTGGGGACGCTGGGCGGCACGGAGAGCCGGGCCCTGGGCGTCAACGATCGCGGCCAGGTCGTCGGCTCGAGCCGGGTGGTCCTGGACCGCCGGGGACGCTTCGTGGAGGAAGTGGTCCGCGCCTTCGTCTGGGAGGATGGCCGGGGCATGCGCGACCTGGGGACGCTGGGCGGGCGGAACAGCGTGGCCAGGGCCATCGATGACCGGGGCCGGATCGCGGGCGACAGCGACGTCGGGCGCGATGCGCGGGGCCGGGCGAGCGTCCACGCGTTCCTGTGGGAGGAGGGGCGGGGCATGCGGGACCTGGGCACCCTGGGCGGACCCGTCAGTCGGGCCCGCGCGGTGGACGCCGCGGGCCTGGTGGCCGGGATGAGCACCCTTGGCGCTTCGGGGTCCGGGGTCGGGGCGACCCGGGCCGTCCTGTGGCGCGGCGGCGGTGCGGTCGACCTGGGCACGCTCGGGGGACCGGACAGCGACGCCCGCGGCGTGGCCGGGAGGTGGGTGGTCGGCGCGAGCCAGACCGAGCCGGGCCGGGGCCTCGGGTTCGACGTCCACGCCACGCTGTGGACCCTCCGGTGAGCCCGGAGGCCCTCGAGCGGCGCGTCGCGGCCCTGGAGGAGGAGGTGCGACAGCTCCGGCGGGCCATGCTGATCCGCCTCGGCGGGCTCTCGCCGGAGGAGGCCCGGCGGGCCGGAGCCGCGGCCGAGACGGCGGCGGAGCGAGCCGCGGAGGAGGCGGGGAGCGGCGCCGCTTCCGGGCCTGCGGCCGGGTCCGACGCCCCCGCCGCGGACGTCGCATCCTCCGACCGCCCGGGAGCCCACGACCTCGAGCAGTGGTTCGGCCAGCGGGGCCTCCTGGTCGTGGGCCTCATGGCGCTGGTGGTGGCCGCCGCCTTCCTCCTCCAGTACGCCTTCGACCGGGGGTGGATCGCGCCCGGGCTCCGCATCGGCGCCGGCCTTCTGGTGGGGGCGTTGCTGTGGTGGAACGGGGAGCGCCTGGCGGCGCGGGGCATGATCCGCTTCGGGGCGGCGCTGGTGGGCGGCGGGGGAGCGCTGGCCTACCTGGCCCTGTGGGCGGCGGCCGGGCCCTACCACCTCCTTCCTCCGTGGACCGGCGTCGTGCTCCTCGGCCTGGTGGCCATGGTCGTGCTTCTCCGCGCCGCCCGGCTGGACGAGCACCTGCTGGCCGCCCTGGCGGGCGCGGGCGCCTACGTGGCGCCGGTCCTCCTCCCGAACTCCGCGGCCTCCGCCGACCTCCTGGTCGCCTATGCGGCGCTCGTGGCGTTCGGGACGGGCGCGGTGGCCGCGGTGCGGGGATGGCGGGCGGCCTTCGGCGTGGCGGTGGTCGGCGCGTACGTGCTCCTGGGGAGATTCGCCGCCCAGGAGGCCAGGCCGTGGCTCCTGGCGCTCGCCTTCTCCGGCGGCGGCGCCCTGGCCGTGCTCGCGGCCCGCGTGCGCTCGTGGCCGGTCCTCCGGGGGATGGTGGTGGTCGCGTCGTGGGCGCTCCTCGTGGAAGAGGGGATGCGGGTGTCCGGGACGGGCGCGGCGTGGGGCGTCTACCTCCTCCTCCCCCTCCTGGCCACGCCGTCGTGGCCGGAAGGCCTGGGGAGGGCCGCATGGTCGGGGCGCGGGGCGGCGGGACCGAGGATGGGGGCGGAGGACCATGCGGGCTGGCCGTGGCTGGTCGCCGCCGGCGTGGGGTGGGCGCTGGCCGCCCGGGCCGCGGCGCCGGCCGGGATCTCGGCCCATCCCCTCCTCGTGCTGGCGCTGCCGGCCGCGCCCTTCCTGGTGGCGGGCATCCTCTACCGACGGTCGGTGGCGGTGCCGGTCGGCCTCGGCATCCTGGCCTGGGGCGTGGTGGCGCAGTTCGAGGGCCCGACGGCCACGGCCGCCCTGGCGGCGCTGGCCCTGGCGTCGGCGCTCCTCCTGCGGCCGCGCGCGCTGGCCGGCGCCCGCTGGGGCTCGTTCGGCGTCGCGGCGATCGCGGGCCTCCGCCTCCTCTCATCCGAGGCGGCCGCCCCCTTCGCTTCGGGATACGGGCTCCGGGTCCTGGGCGACGGCTGGTCCGTGGGCCTCTACCTGGTGCTCGTCGTCCTGGCGCTCCTGGCCGGCCCGCTGGCGGGCGCGGGCGAGGGCGGCGGGAGGTCGTTCCGGGAGGCCCCGCGCCTCCTCCGCGCGGCCGGCGCGCCGCCGGCCGGCTACCGGGCCGCCGCGTGGGGCGCGGTCTTCTTCCTGGGGCTGGCCGGAGGCACGGTGGAGGTCCTGAGGCTCTTCCCGCCCGAGGGCCGGGAGCTGGCCCGGCAGCTCACGGTGAGCGCGTTCTGGCTGGTCTGCGCGGGCGGGCTCCTGGGGTGGGGCCTGTGGCGCGAGGAGCGGTCGGTGCGCCTGGCGGGGCTGGCCGTCTCCGCGCTCGCGCTCGTCAAGATCGGCCTGTACGACCTCACGTCCCTGGAGGCCCTCTACCGGGTGGGATCCTTCCTTCTCCTGGCGCTCATCGCGCTCGCGGCGGCCTTCGCGTACCATCGCCGGGTGGAGCGGGCCCGGGAGGAAGACGGGTCGTCCCCGCCCGCCGGGGGCGGCGGCCCGGAGTGAGCCGACGAGCACGGGGAGGCACGGCATGCGGACGAGGCATCGGAGGGTGAAGCGGGATCACACGGGAGCTCGGAAGCCGCCCGCGGCGCCCGGGCTCGGGCTGGTCGCGGCCTCGATCCTGGCCGTGGGCGCGGCCGCGGCGCTGGGGCCGTCGTCGGCCCGGGCCCAGGGCGCCGAGGCCTCCGGGCTCTCGGCCGTCCGGCTCCCGGCCGAGGAGGGCTACGCGCCGCTCGTCCCGCCCATGCCGGAGGGGCCCGTGCTTCTTCGCCCAGACCGCGTGTTCGACGCCACGAGCGAGGAGGCGCACGAGGGCTGGGTCGTGCTCGTCGAGGGCGACACGATCGCGGCCGTGGGCCCGGCGGACGCCGTGGAAGCCCCCGCCGGCGCCCGCGTGGTCGACCTCCGGGGCACGACGCTCCTCCCCGGCCTCATCGACGCCCACTCGCACGTGTTCCTCCATCCCTACGACGAGACGCTGTGGAACGACCAGGTCCTGAAGGAGCCCCGGCCGTACCGGACGATCGAGGCGGTCCTCCATGCCCGGAACACGGTGATGATGGGCTTCACCACCCTTCGCGACCTGGGGACCGAGGGCGCGGGCTACGCCGACCTCTCCGTGAGGGATGCCATCGCGAGGGGGCTGATCCCGGGTCCGCGCCTCCTGGTGGCGACGAAGGCGATCGTGGCGACCGGAAGCTACGGTCCCGGCCCCCGCGGGTTCGCCTACGACTTCGACCCGCCCAAGGGCGCCCAGACCGTGAGCGGCGCGGACGAGATGCTGAAGGCCGTCCGCGAGCAGGCGGGCCACGGCGCCGACTGGATCAAGGTCTACGCCGACTACGGCCGGGGGCCGGGAGGGAAGGCCGTCCCGACCCTGACCGAGGAGGAGCTGCAGACCGCCGTGGCCGAGGCCCACTCGTCGGGGCGCCGGATCGCCGCGCACGCCACCACGGCGGCGGGCATGGAGCGGGCGGCCCGGGCCGGGGTCAACACGATCGAGCACGGCTTCGGCGGCACGGCCGAGGTGTTCGCGCTGATGGCGAAGAAGGGGATCGCCTACCTGCCGACCCTGGAGGCGCAGGCCGCGTACGCCGAGTACTTCGGGGGCTGGAAGCGCGGCGATCCGCCGAACGAAGGGATCCGGCAGGCGGCGCACGCCTTCCGCCTGGCCATGGAGGCCGGGGTGACGATCGGGTGCGGGAGCGACGTGGGGGTCTTCACCCACGGCACCAGCTACCGGGAGCTGGAGTGGATGGTGCGCGACGGAATGTCGGCGCCCCGGGCCCTCCTGGCCGCCACGGCCGTGGACGCCGAGATCCTCGGGCTCGAGGACGAGATCGGCCGCATCCGGCCGGGCCTCCAGGCCGACCTGGTGGCCGTCGCGGGCGACCCGACCCGGGACATCTCGGCCGTCGAGCACGTCCGCTTCGTGATGAAGGGGGGCCGCATCTACCGGGGCGTCTCCGGAGGGGAATGACCGGTCGGCTCCCAGGGGGTGGACAGGTCGGACGCAATCCCTTATAGTGTATGGACGAGCGCCGGTTAGCCGGCCGATACGAACCCTGCCCGGAGCGCCCCTTTCAGAGAGCGCCTGCGAGGAGTTCCTTTCCGCCGCACCCCATGAGCGAACGAACACCTCCCCCGGATCGGATCCATCGGCCGCGTTTCGCGGAAGCGCACCGCCACGGCCACGGGTCGCACGCCCTTCGGCGTCGCCCGTCCTGGTCGGAGCCTTCCGCACGTCGCTCGAGGCGAGTCTCGACGCTCGCCGTACCGTGTACGCCGCAGGACGGCGTTACGAAGTGATTCGACACAAGAGAGGATGAGAGCATGAGTCGGACCAAAGGCAAGGTGAAGTGGTTCTCCAACGAGAAGGGGTACGGCTTCATCGAGCGAGAGAACGGTGAGGACGTGTTCGTCCACCACAGCTCGATTCAGGGGACGGGCTTCAAGAGCCTCGACGAGGGCGAGAGCGTGGAGTTCGACATCATCGATGACCCCAAGGGGCCCAAGGCGCAGAACGTCGTCCGGGTGGACGCGCCCGGAGGCGGCGGCGCCAGCGCCGGTGGAGGGGCGGCCGGCGGAGGCGGCGGCGGGAGCCGCTGGTAGGCGGAAGCCCACGGGGGCGTCGCGCTCTGCGCGGCGAGCGGCGGTAAGAGCGAGAGCGGCGTGCGGGGAGACCCGGGCGCCGCTTTCGCCTTTCCGGGAGGGGCGGGCCGGCGGCGGTGACCGGCGGCTGCGCGGGGCCCGCGCCCGGCACGCCGGGCCGGCGGGCGCCACGGCGCCCGGTCCCGCCCTCAGCCCCCCTCCAGCCCCGCGTCCTCGGCAGCCAGCCGGCCGAGCCCGGCCCAGTCGAGCTCGCCCATCCCGCGCGCCATCCCCGTCAGGTAGCGGTCTCGCACCAGGCTCGCCATCGGCATCGGCACCTCCTCCTCGTCCGCCGCGGCCAGGACCAGGCGTGTGTCCTTGAGCCCGAGCCTGAGCGTGAAGCCCGCCGGCTCGAACTCCCCCTTCGCGATCAGGCCGCCGTAGGCGCCGTACACGGGCGAGCGGAACAGGTGGTCGTTCACGATCTCGAGGAAGCGTTCGGGCTCGACGCCTCCCTTGCGGACCAGCGTCATCGACTCCGAGAGCGCCTCGATCATCGAGGAGAGGAGGAAGTTCCCGGCCGCCTTGACCAGGCTGGCCGCGCCGGGCTCGCGGCCCAGCTCCAGGACGCCCTATCCGACGGCGTCCATCAGCGGCCTGCAGCGATCGATCGCGTTCGGGTCGCCCGCGGCCAGGACCCAGAGCGTGGCCCCCTCGGCCGCCTCGGGCCTCCCGAACACGGGCGCCGCGACGTAGGCCTGCCCCGCGCGGCCGTGCTCCCGCCCGAGCCGGCGGGAGAGCTCGACCGAGATCGTGCTCATCGACAGGTGGACCGAGCCCTCGGGGAGCGTCCCGAGCGCGCCGCTCGCGCCGAGCACCGTCTCCTCGACCGCCCGGTCGTCGGCCAGCATCGTGACCAGCGCCTCGGCTCCTCGGGCCGCCTCCGCGGGCGAGGCGGCCAGCTCAGCGCCCGCGTCGGCCAGCGGCTCGGCCCGGCTCCGGGTGCGGTTGTAGACCACGAGGTCGTGGCCGGCGTCGAGCAGGTTCTCGGCCATGGGCCGGCCCATGCGGCCGGCTCCCAGGAACGCCACGCGCATGCTGTCTCCTTGGTCCGGGTGGATTCGACTCGCTCGGGGCGAGGGCTCGCGAGCACGTCGGCGGAGCGCGCCACCTCCCTGGCCGGAGGCCGTGCGCGGAGCTCGCCTCTCCCGGCCGCACGGTGGGATGCACGTGGCGGTCCACCGCTGGACAGCCGCGGCGGTCCCGGATAGGCTCGGGACCGGCGGAGTGATCGACACGACGGGAGGCGGCATGCGCACGATCGAGATACGGACGAACGAACGCGAGGAGATGCTCGACATCACGGGGCAGGTCGAGCGCGCGATCTCGGAGGAGGGCCTGGAGGATGGTGCCTGCGTCCTGTGGTCGCTGCACACGACGGCCGGGCTCACGGTGAACGAGAGCGCCGACCGGGACGTGGCCCGGGACATCGGCTCCTGGCTGGCCGATGCGGCGCCCCAGGGCTCCGGCTACCGACACCGGGAGGGGAACGCCGACTCCCACATCAAGACGAGCCTCATGGGGCCCGGGCTGACCCTGGTCGTCTCGGGGGGACAGCTCCAGCTGGGCCGCTGGCAGGGCGTCTTCCTGTGCGAGTTCGACGGTCCGCGCACCCGCAGGGTGGTCCTGCAGCCGGTGCACGCCACCTGAGCTCGGGGAAGCCTCGGGCGCGGGAGCGAAAGAGCGTGCCCCGGCTGGACGGGCTCCTCGGCGAGCGCTCGGGCGAGGCGCTCGCGCGCCTGGGTCCGCCGGCGGCGGACCGGGTCACGGCGTCCGAGCGCTGGCTCCGGTACGAGGGGGAGGGGTGGTCCCTCCGTCTCCGCCTGACCGGCTCGGCCGAGGGCGAGCGGGTGGCGTCCTGGACGCTGGGGCTCGCCCCGGGCGTCCGGACGCTCGAAGCGGCCACCCGGCCCGCGGGCCTGTGGCCGGCCGCCGCGCCGGACGTGGCGGCCGGCGAGGTCGAGGCGCCCCTCGTGCGCCGCGTCCTCCCGGATCCGGCCGGAGGGCCCGACCGCTCCCTCACCGCCTCCGTGCGGGGCGGGCGGTTCGTGGCGCTCACGGCCTTCGACGAGCCGCCCGACTGGGTCTAGGGGCTCGCGGGATGTGACGCGCGGGGTCTCCGGGGCGCCCGGCGTCCGGCCGGGGCTCGCGCCGGCGGCCCGGGTCCGCGGCTCGTTCCCGACGTGCGAACCGGGTCGCTCCCTCCTCTTGCATTTTGCGAGGCGGGACGTTCCCTTTCCCGACGGTCCGCGCGGCGAGCGCCGGGCCCGAGTCGGCGGTCCGCCCCTCCGGGCGGTCCGCCCCGACGACCTCGACCCGTTCCCGGGGAGCCCGGAGCAGCCGTGCCGTTCAGCCTCCGCACCACCCGTCGGGCCGCGCCGACCCTCGACGCGACGCGGATCCTCTACTGGATCTACGCGTCGCGCCTGGCCGTGTGCATGGGCGTGTTCGGCTCGGCGCTGGTGGTCGGGGGCTCCTGGTCCGGCGGCGCCATCCCTCCTGCCACCAGCGGCCTCCGCGCGGTGTCGCTCGCCGGTCTCCTGCTTGCCGTGGTGGCCACGCCGCTTTCCTACTGGCACACCCACCTGCGCGAGCGCGGGGCGAGCCAGGAGTTCCTGTACGGGCAGGCCATCCTAGACATCCTCCTGGTCACGGGGATCGTCCACATCACCGGGGGGAGCGGGAGCGTGTTCCCTCCGCTCTTCTACATTGCGCTCGCCTCGGGCTACTCGCTCCTCATGCCGTTCGCGTCGGCCGTCTTCGTCGCGGTGATGTGCGGGGCGGCCTACATGGCCGAGATCGTGGCGGCCTATCCGGACCAGTTCGGGCCGCCGGTCGTGATCCAGGTCACCCTGTTCACGCTCGTGACCGCCGTGACCAGCGCGATCTCGGCGCGGCTGCATCAGACGCGGGGCGAGCTCCGCGACGTCGAGGGGGAGCTCCACCGTCTTCGGCTCGACACGGCCGACCTCCTCAGGATCATCGACAGCGGGGTCCTCACCCTGGACGAGGGCGGACGGCTCGCCTACATGAACCCCGCCGCCGAGGCGCTCCTCGAGGTCGATGCCATCCAGTGGCTCGGAGCGGAGTTCATCGAGACGCTCGAGCTCAGGTCGAAGGAGCTGGCGCGCGCGGTGCGCGAGAGCCTGAGGAGGGACGGGCCGATCCGGGACCGGGAGCTGGCCCTGGACCGGCCGGGCGAAGACCCGCTTCCCGTCGCGGTCAGCACGGCGGTCCTCCGCGAGCCCGGGCGCGAGGCGTCGGTCACCGTGATCTTCAGGGACCTCAGGACCGTGCGCAGGCTGGAGGAGCTCCGACTCCGCGCGGGACGGCTCGAGGCGGTGGCGGAGCTCTCGGCCTCCCTGGCCCACGAGATCCGGAACCCGCTGTCCGCCATCCGGAGCGCCGTGCAGCAGCTGGACGGGGCCCCCCGCCGACCCGCGGCGGAGCCGGAGGACGAGGACGACCTCCTTCTCGGAAGGCTCATCATCCGGGAGAGCGACCGGCTCGACCGCCTGCTCGGGGAGTTCAACGACTTCGCCCGCGTGGACGTGAGCCGCAGGGAGGAGCTGGAGATCCCCCGCCTCATGGAAGAGGCCGTCCAGGTCGTGCGGCAGCGGCCGGATGCCCCGGAGGCGGCGCGGTTCGAGGTGGAGGCGTCCGGGGACCTCTCGGACCTGTGGGGGGATCCCGACCTCCTGCACCGCACGCTGAGCAACCTGGTCCTGAACGCCGTGCAGGCGGCCGAGCCCGGCCGGCCGCCGAGCGTGCGCGTGGTGGCGGACGCGCTGGACCTGGACGAGGTCCCGGGCGACGTGGCGCTCGGCTCACCCGTGCGGATCCGGGTGATCGATGACGGTCCGGGGATCCCGCGGGAGCGCCTGTCGTGGATCTTCGAGCCGTTCCACACCGGCCGGCCCGGGGGGACCGGGCTCGGCCTGTCGATCGCGCAGCGGGCCGTCGAGGCCCACGGCGGCGCGCTGCTCGTGAGCTCGGAGCCGGGACGCGGGACCACCTTCTCGATCATCCTCCCCCGGCGCGAATGGGCCGAGCGCGACCGGGGAGGGCCGGGGGATCGGGCCGAGGACGGCGATGAGGCCGGCGCCGCCGACGGAGAGCCCGCGAGCGTCACGGCCGATGGCGGGTAGGGCGTCGGCGGCAGCCGTGCGGCGCCCGAGAACGACGAGTCCACCGGAGGCGGGTCCGCCTCCCCGAACAGGTCTGGAGATGTGACATGACGGACGAGACACCCCTCATCCTGGTCATCGACGACGAGCAGAGCCTCGTCGAGACCCTCACGGTGCTCCTCAAGCGCGAGGGCTTCGAGGTCGCCTCGGCGCTCACCGGGGAGGCGGGGCTCGAGCGCTTCGACGAGCGCCAGCCGGACCTCGTGCTCCTCGACGTCAGGATGCCGAAGATGGACGGCGTGCAGGTGCTCGAGTCCATCCGCGAGAGGAGCCCCGGGACCCCCGTGGTGCTCATGACCGCTCAGGCCTCCCTGCAGTCGGCCATCAAGGCGGTAAACCTGGGCGCCACCCACTACGTCCAGAAGCCGTTCGAGAACGAGGAGCTGGTGGCCATCCTCCGGCGCTCGCTGGACTTCGGGCGGGTCCGCCGCGAGAACCAGGGCCTCAAGGAGGAGCTCCGCCAGACGAGGGTCCGGGTGGGCGAGCTGCCCAGGCCGATCGGGACCGCGGACCGCTTCGTGGAGGCGCTCGAGATGGCCGAGTCCGTGGCCGGGAGCGAGTCGACGATCCTCATCCGGGGCGAGAGCGGGACCGGGAAGGAGATCTTCGCCCGCTACATCCACGACCTGTCGCCCCGGAGCCAGAACCGCTTCCTCACCATCAACTGCGCGGCCCTGCCCGAGAACCTCCTCGAGTCGGAGCTGTTCGGGCACGTGAAGGGCTCGTTCACGGGCGCCGTGCGGGACAAGGAGGGCCTGTTCGTGGCCGCCGGCGGCGGGAGCTTCTTCCTCGACGAGGTGGGGGAGATGGCGCCCTCCACCCAGGTCAAGCTCCTCCGCGTCCTCCAGCAGCGCGAGGTCGTCCCGGTCGGGGCCACGAAGCCCATCCCCGTCGACGTCCGGCTCATCGCCGCTACGAACCGCGACCTCGAGCGTGACATCGACACGGGCCGCTTCCGGCGGGACCTCTACTACCGGCTCAACGTCATCTCTCTGGAGCTCCCGCCGCTCCGGGAGCGGAAGGACGACGTGCCGCTCCTGGCCGAGCACTTCCTGGACCGCCTGGTCGAGGAGCGGGGCATGGAGCGGAAGACGATCTCCGGGGACGCGATGGAGATCCTGACGCGTCACCGCTGGCCCGGAAACGTGCGCGAGCTCGAGAACGTGATCGAGCGCGCCGTGGTCCTCACCGACGGCTCGACCCTCGAGCCCTCCGCCCTCCCCGAGCGAGTCAGGGAGGAGCCCAAGGAGCCCCTGGTGAGCGAGGAGCCCCCGCCCAACCCCTCCCTCGAGGTCATCGAGCAGGCCTACATCGCCCACGTCCTCAAGGCCGAGGGCGGCAACAAGACCCGCGCGGCCGAGGTGCTCGGGATCGATCCCAGCACCCTGTACCGGAAGATCAACCGGTACGGGATCGAGACGTAGCGCGATGGCCCGGGCCTAGCTTCCCGCCCGACACGGCGCCGGTTCCGACCGCGCTTCCCGGCGCGGCAGGTCGCTCTTGCAGATTGCGGCCAAGGGCATGATCTGCACGACTCGCGAGCCCTTCCACGCATCGTCCAAGTCGTTGCATCACAACGGATAGGATCCATCCGTAAGGGTCGGAACGTTGCTTGCCCCGGACACGATGCGGATACGTACGACCCACGTGGACGGTCGAGGAGGTGGCGATCCGACCTGCCGCAGCCGTCCCCAGATCGTGGCCAACCGGCCGGCGCCAACGCACCGGAGACGTCCCATGACAGCGCACAGAATACGACCCATCGGCTCCAGAGTCCGGCGCGAGGCCGGCTTTACGCTCATCGAGCTGCTCATCGTGGTCGTGATCATCGGCATCCTGGCCGCGATCGCGATCCCGCAGTTCGCGGTCACCAAGGCCAAAGCCGGAGACGCGACGGCCAAGAGCGACCTCCGAAACCTCGTGACGGCCGAGGAGAAGTACTTCAACGACAACCAGACGTATACCGATCAGATCTCCGACCTGCGGCCGCAGGGGTTCGGACCCTCCGCCAACGTCACGTTGTCGGTCCAGACGTTCGCGGGATACTACCACGCCGATGCATCGCACTCCCTGTCCACCAACTGCTATTGGATCGCTTACGGCGTCGGTGAGGACGGACGGCTCCAGGCCGCACAGAACGCGTCGAGCGGCGGAGGCGACTGCGGTGGATGATCGGCGGCCGGGACGGCGTTGCGTTTCGGGAGAGTCGTCGCATTGTGCGACGGAGCGGCCCGTGCCCGACGGCGGTGCCCGGCAGCCCGTGATGCTCCATAAGTCGCGCCATGTCAGCATCATGAAGAATGTGGCGTCCCGATCCCGGCGCGGGCACATGCGTTGCCCGAGTAAGGGTCCTAAGAGTGTCCAGCCCGTCGTCGCCGGCGGGCGGCGAGGGGATGACCGACAGCCCCCGAGTCCCGTTCACCCAATGAGGAGAGTCAAGATGAACACGCGACTCGCCCGACTTCGCGGCAGCCAGGGCTTCACGCTCATCGAGCTGCTCATCGTGGTCGTGATCATCGGCATCCTGGCCGCGATCGCGATCCCGCAGTTCGCGAGCACGAAGCAGAAGGCGTTCGAGGCCACGGCCAAGAGCGACCTCAGGAACCTGATGACGGCGGAGGAGTCCTACTACGCCGACACCCAGACGTACAAGCCCCTGAGCGGCGTGACCTCCGCCTCGACCGACCTGCCGGGCTGGCGCCTGAGCGAGAGCATCGGCAGCGCGACGGCCGGCGGCACGGCCACCGTGACCGTTCCGAGCTCCAACGGCGGCGACGGCTACCAGGCCAGCGTCACGCTGGGCACGAGCCAGGGCGGCAGCTGCTACGGCGTGGACACGGGAACCGGCGCGGGTAACACCGATCCCGGCCAGGTGAAGCTGAACGGCGGGAGCTGCTGACGCTCGAAGACCGCCTTTCCGACCCGATGCACCGAGGGCCCGCCGTCCGGCGGGCCCTCGGTGCATCGGGGGGGGATGCAGCGTGAGCGCGGCCGGCGTCCTGGCGCGGATCACGCGCGCGAATCGGGTCGGGAGACGGAGATGGACGGAGGAGACCCCGCGCGGCGCTCACGTGGCGCGAGGGCCTCGCCCGGGGTACCCTCCTGGGGCGGAAGTCGGGACGAACCCTCGGGCAGGGGCGCTACGATGAGAAAGCTCATCATCCAGATTCCCTGCTTCGAGGAGGCGGAGCACCTCCCGGTCACCCTCGGGGACCTCCCGCGTGCCGTTCCGGGGTTCGAGCGCGTGGAGTGGCTCGTGGTCGACGACGGGAGCACGGACGGCACGGCGGAGGCGGCGTCGCGCGGCGGCGTGGACCACGTGGTCCGGCTCTCCCGACACCGGGGCCTGGCCCGGGCCTTCACGGAGGGGCTGGAGGCGTCCCTGCGCCTGGGGGCCGACGTCATCGTCAACGTCGATGCCGACAACCAGTACCGCGCCGACGACATCGTGCACCTGGTGGCTCCCATCCTCCGCGGCGACGCCGACATGGTCGTCGGGGCCCGCCCCATCGACGACATATCCCACTTCTCGCCGCTCAAGAAGGCGCTGCAGCGTCTGGGAAGCCGGGTCGTTCGCATGGCGAGCGGAACGGACGTCCCGGACGCGACGAGCGGCTTCCGCGCCCTGAGCCGGGAGGCCGCGCGCCGCCTCCACGTGTTCAGCGAGTACAGCTACACGCTCGAGACGATCATCCAGGCGGGCTGGAAGGGCCTGGCCGTGGCATCGGTGCCCGTGCGCGTCAATCCGGACCTCCGTCCGTCGAAGCTCGTCACGAGCCTCCCCGCGTACCTTCGGCGGCAGCTCCTGACGATCCTCCGGATCTTCGTGACCTACAGGCCGTTCTTCTTCTTCGCGTCGCTGGGCGCCGTGGCGTTCGGGGCCGGCTTCCTCCTGGGCCTGCGCTTCCTGTACTTCTACCTGACGGAAGGCGGTGGCGGGCACGTCCAGTCCGTCATCCTCGCCTCGCTCCTCCTGGGCTCGGGGCTGGCCCTCGGGCTGATCGGGCTGGTGGCGGACCTCGTGTCGGTGAACCGGAAGCTGCTCGAGGAGGTGGAGTGGCGCGTCCAGCGGCTGGAGATCTCCGAGGTCACTCCGGTCGAACGCGCTGACCGTGATGCGTCTGCCTACGGGGAATCCGGGTCCGGGTCCGTCGCGGTTCCGGAGTGAGGCTCTCGTCCCGCACGACGGCCTCCGACCACCGATGCAGCGCCCCAGCCGGCCGTGAGCAGGACGGCCGACATGAACATGAGCAGCCGGCTCAGGGTGACGAACAGCAGGGCGTCCGCCGGGCCGAGCCAGGGCGTGACCAGCACGTAGAGCGCTCCTTCGCGAACGCCGAGGCCCGCGGGCGCCACCAGGCTGACGACCCCGCCGGCCCACGCCAGGGCCAGAGCGGCGGTGAGGGGGAGGAAGAGGGCGGGCGCGACGGGACCCATCGAACGTATCAGGCACCAGTTGGCCGCGCCGGTGATGAGCCATGCCGATCCGTAGATCAGCACGCCCGCCGCGACCGGCCCGGGAGCGTCCGCAAGGCCGACGCCCCCCGCCCAACGGCGGAACCGATGAGGAAGCACGTGGCGCGCTCCGACATAGGCCGCGATCGGGACTGCCAGGGTCAGCGTCGGGATGATCAGCCGCAGCTGCGTGGGCACTGTGTCGAGGCCACCGAAGACGAGACCGAGCGAGCCCACGAGCCCAGCGCTGGCGAGCCCCAGGGCCGCTTCCCACAGGATGGACGCGGAGATGGCCGTGCCCCTGATCTGCGCATCGAGGGATGCCTTCGCTCGGACGCCGTGGGTCAGCAGCCTTCCGGGTACGTACTTTGGAAGGAGCGACAGCACGAATGCGCGGAAAGACCCTCTCAGCGACGGTGATGCTCCGGTCCGGCGGAGGAGCATGTACCAGAGGCCGAAGACGGAAAGCGAATGCAGTACGGCCAGCGCCTGCGCGAGGAGGAGCCAGCCCACGCCGAGGCCGGGCAGGCGCCGACCCAGGTCCAGTCGCCGCCATGCCGGGATGAAGTAACGGATGCAGAAGTACGCCAGGGCCACCCAGAACGCGGTCTTGAGGAGCGTCCAGATCCAGCCGTTCATGCTCGAGCGGGCGAGCGGCTCGGGAGACCTCACGCCCGGGTGCGTGTCTTGAGGATTCTGTTCATCACGACCTCCTATCCCACGAATCCCGGGGACCCTCGCGGTGTGTTCATCCACCGCCTGGCACGCGCTCTCGTGCGTGAGGGCGCCGAGGTCAAAGTCGTGGCTCCGGGCGGTTCGCGCGACCCGCGCTCGGCGACCCTGGAAGGAGTGCACATCGACCGATTCCGCTATCGGCTTCCGGTCGGGACCGGCCTGGCCGAGGACCCGGCCGGCATCGTGCCGACACTCCGGGCGCGGCCGTGGCTCGGGCTCCAGCTGCCGGGGCTGGTCGCGGCGCTGACCTTCGCTGCCGTGCGTGCGTCATCCGACGCGGACTTGCTGCACGCTCACTGGCTGTATCCAGCCGGACTGGCGGGTCTGGTCGCCAGTCGGATCCGCCGGTTGCCTCTGGTCGTCACGGCGCATGGAACCGACCTTCGATTGGCGAGTCACCACGTGGCCGCTCGGTGGATGACCCGCGTCGTGGCGGCTCGGGCCGGGCTCGTCCTCGGGGTGAGTCGCGCGCTGTGTCAGGAGCTCCGGGCTCTGGGCGCCCCGCAGGACAGGGTCCGATTCGCACCGCTCGGTGTGGAGGTGCGGTCACAGGGGCAGTCGGTGCCGAGCGAGGCACCCGAGACCCGCGCATCCTCGTCCGCGGTCCTGAGCGCGTTCGCGCGCGGACCGGGCGTGAAGGTGGTGTTCGTGGGGAGACTGGTCCCGTCCAAGTCGGTGCAGACGCTCGTCGAGGCATGCTCGATCCTGGTCGCCGGGGGACATGCGGTGACACTGGGTGTGGTGGGAGCCGGCCCCGAGGAGCGGGGGCTGCGTCGGCTGGCTCTCGACGCGGGGCTCCCTTGCGTGCATTTCGCCGGCCGCACCGCTCCGCGCGACGTGGATTCCTGGCTTCGGGCGGCCGAGGTGTTCGTCTTGCCGTCGCTCGAAGAAGGGAGGGGTGTCGTGCTCCTCGAGGCCATGGCTGCTGGCCTGCCGGTCGTCGCGTCGGATGTGCCGGGACCGCGCGAGCTGGTCGAGCCCGGTCGGACGGGGAGTGTCTTCGAGGCGGGCTCCGCGCGATCTCTCGCGGCGGCTCTGGAACCCCTGATCGTGGACGCGAAGCTGCGGCAGCGTCTCGGGACGGCCGGTCGCGCCATGCTTCGAGATCGCGGCTTGACTTCGCGGGCGTCCGCGCGCAGGCATGTGGAGCTCTATCGCCAGCTCCTGGCGCAACGTCGGGTGGCGTGTGGCCCGGACGACGGCGAGGCCGGAGAGCGACCGTGACGGCTACCGAAGCGAGACCCAAGGTGCTGTTCGTCGTCGGGAAGGGACGTAGCGGGAGCACCCTCTTCGACCGCGTCGTCGGGACCCTGGATGGCTTCTTCTCGATGGGCGAGGTGTGGCGATGGCGCCGGTCGGTGCCGTTGGGAGGAGAGCTGTGCGGGTGCGGCGTCACGCTCGCGGAGTGTCGAGTGTGGTCCGGCATCCTGTCGAGGGCCTGCGCAGAGGCCGGGGAGCGACTCGGCGTCCGCGTGACGCCCGACGAGATTCTCGAGTGGGAGCAGAGCGTGCTTCGGTGGCGCTCCGTGCCCCGTCTGCTCGCGGGTGGTCGTCCCGACTGGCCTGCCTTGCGGAAGCTGGCCGCGTTCCAGGGCTGTCTGTACCGGGTCGCCGCCGACGTGACGGGCGCCGACGTGTTCGTGGACTCCTCCAAGTGGCCGTGCAATCCGGTGGTGCTGGGACTGGTCGAGGGGATCGAGGTGTACGCCGTGCACCTGGTTCGTGATCCCCGCGCCGTGGCGCACTCGTGGCGTCGGCGGAAGAGATGGAGCGAGGATGGGGAGCTGATGCCGCGGCAAACCGGCGTCGGGAGCGCCCTGAGCTGGCTCGCCCGGACGATGCTGGCCGAACGGGTGCTCTCGCGGATGGGCCACCGCGCCGTGCGCGTCCGCTACGAAGACTTCGTGGACGATCCGGAGGGCGTCCTGCGGGTGGTGGCGCGCCTCGTGGGCCGTCCCCATGCCGAGAGCCCTGCGCTGCGCGGTCGGCGCGTGGATCTGGGCCGCGACCACCTCGTCTGGGGCAATGCCACCCGCTTCCATACGGGTTCCGTGACGCTCGCAAGCGACGAGGAGTGGCGGGCCGGACTGTCGCATCGCCCCGCCTCGCTCGTTTCGGTCATCACCTGGCCGGGCCGCAGACTCCTCGGTTTCCCGTGGCGTATGCACGATCCCTCTGCGGGTGACCGAGACCCGGGGCCAAAGTGATCCAGGCGGTTCCGACCCCGGCCATGCTTCAGGGCCGGGACGTGATGCTCGCGTCTTCCGGAGGGGCGAGCTGCGGCGCCGGATCACGCTTCCGGGCTGGATGGAGGAGGACGACGAGTAGCCGCTCCGAGGCGATCGCATGCCCTTCGGGGGCCTTCCGACGCATCGGCGACCGAACGGAGGATCGATGAGCGACACTGACCGCGTGTCGGGCTCCCTGGGCTGGGGGCTGGCGGGGCTCGCGGCCGCGGGGCTGGTGATCTCGCATGGGCTCGCGCTGAGGGATCCGGAAGGAGTGACCGGTCTCCTGCTGCTCCTGGACAATCTGTTCGACGTCCTTCTCGCGGCTGCGCTCCTCGGTCTCAGCGCCGCCCTCGGGCGCGGTGGAATGCGATCGCTCGGGGTCGAATGCGACTCGGAAGCCGACACGCTGGCTTTCTCGGTGGCTCTCGGCAGCGGTGGCCTGGCCACGTGCATTCTCCTCCTGGGGATGGTGGATCAGTTACACGCCTTGCCTCTGGGCCTGCTGCTGTCCGTCGGGGCCTGGGCGGCCCGCAGGGACCTCGCCCACCTCCCGGATCTTCTCCGTAGGGCGACTGGAGAGATCTCCGCCAGGGCCGGGCGCCCCGTCCTCGTTCTGTGCCTCTTCGTCGCCGTCGTGATGCTCGTTCGAGCCGTCGCCCCCGCGACCGACTACGACAGCTTGATGTACCATCTGCAGGGCCCTGCCCAGTTCCTTCGAAGAGGCGCCGTCTATCTGCCGCAAGGCAATCTGCAGGTGGCGTTCGTGGGAATGGCCCACATGCTCTACGTGCCACCCCTGGCCTTCGGCGCTCCACAGATTCCTGCGATCCTCAGCGTGTTCTTCGCACTGGGACTGGGAGTAGTTCTCCTTCAGATGGGCGCGCGATTCTTCGGTCCTCGTGCCGGACGGCTTTCGCTGTCGCTGCTCTGGGGCAGCCCGATGTTGATCCTGGTCGCCCTGACGCCGAAGGTGGATGTGACCCTCGCCTTCTTCGTCATCCTCGGTCACTACGCCTTGCTGAAGGGGATGGAACGCCGCGACTCGGCTCACCGTTGGGTCCTTCTCTCGGGCCTGCTCCTGGGCCTGGCGGTCGGGATCAAGTACCTGGCCCTCATCTATGTCGTGGCGCTGGCACCGGTGCTGGCAGCACTCCTTTACAGGGCTTCCCCCGGAAGCCTCCGACGCGTGAAGATGGGCGGCGTCTTCGTCCTTGCCATTGCGGGAGCGTCCCTGCCGTGGCTCCTGAAGAACTGGCTTCTCTTCGGCGCCCCTTTCTTCCCGTATTTTTCCGCGCCTTTCGTCCCTTCGTGGTTGGCGTCGCTCGGAAGCGTGGCCCACCGAATCCCGGCCTCCGACGCAGCGAGCGTGCACCCGCTGTCCATGGTGCGTGCACACTTCAGTCTCGTCGACTGGTTTCTGCACCCCGAGCGCCTGACGCCGGAGGCGGAAGGCTGGGCCTACCGCGCGAATGTCGCCTTCGTGTTCGTCATCGCCGGTGCGGCTTTCGTCCGTCGTCGTGTCTTCGCCGCCATCCTCGTGCCGGGCATCCTCTACGGGGTTGGCCTCTTGATCGTGAATGGTGGCAGGCTCAACCTGAGGTATCTGGTTCCGATCCTTCCCGTCCTCACGCTCGCGTCGGCGGCCGGCGTCGCAGCGATCTCGAGCTACGTTCGCGCGAAGGCGCTGCGCGTCGCACTCGTGTGTCTGATCGTGGGCATCTCGCTGTATCCTTCCGGCCTGGCCCTGCTCGCCCAGCTTCGCGAGAGTCGCGCTCCCCTGGTCGCTGCCGGAGTCATCTCGCGGGGAGATTTTCAGAGTGGAGGTCCCGGGGTCTTCACGTATCGAGACCTGACCAGGGCGGTGAACCGAATCGTCCCGGAGGACGGCACAGTCCTGATGCTCTTCGAGGGCCGCGGGTACGGGTTCGCTCCCAGAGTCCTGCAGGACGAGATCCTCACCAACTGGCCTCTCCTGAGCCGGACTCTGTCACCCCACCAGTGCCTCGAGGGAACGGGGATCACGCATGTGCTCGTGGGGACGGGCATACTCTCTTACTTCGTCCGCCGGGGCCTCGACCCGCGCTCGATCCACTGGGGGCGATTCGCCGATTTCGCGTCTCGATGTCTCACGCCGTTGGAGCGCGCACACGGTTATGAGCTGTACGAGGTGCGACAGCATTGATCGACGGAGCGGAGCCGTACGGAGCTGACCCGATTCCGTGGAGACCTCTAGTGTCAGGTTTCGATCCACGGGGGAGTCCGCGATGCTCCGGTCACGACCACCATACCCACCGGGCTTCGGGACACAGTTGGTCGAGCTGGTGCGGATTTGCTGCATGCCCGAAGAGCGGGCCGGGGAACTCGAGCCCCCGGCGACCACCCGCCGCAATCGGGTCCCGCAGGGCCGATCTCGGTGAAGGTCGTGGGGACGGCGGCCTGAGGAGCGAGGAGAAAGACGATCTGCCCTCCTGTGTCTGAGGGGCCAGGATGAGCGCTGGCTACGCGGGACCACTCGTGGTCTTGAGCTGCCTCTACAACGTGGCCTGGGGCATCGCCCTCCTCGTTCTGTGCTGGGCTCTCGGAACGGTGACGCTGCGCGTGTCGGGTTTCACTCCGGACTCGCCGCTCGACCGCTCCCTCTTCGGCACGGCCATCGGGGCCGGACTCCTCTCGACGTTCGTCCTCGTGCTGGGGTCGATCTCCCTCCTCCGCCCCTGGACCGTGGTGGGGTTGTTGGCCCTCGTGGCGGCGGTCGCCGCGGGACGCCGGGCGACACTCTTCGACGAAGCGAGGAGGGCACGCCGTGAGCTGGCCGCGCACATGGGGAGACCTGCGCTGCTTCTCCTGGTCGCGGTGGTCGCGTTCCTCGTGCTGCAGTCGGCGATGCCCCCCGGTGACTGGGACGTCCTCACCTATCACCTGAAGATCCCGGCGGAGTTTCTCGCCCGGGGCAGGATCTTCCTCCCGGCGGACAACGACCACGTGGCCTTCGTGGGATTGCAGCATATGCTGTACGTTCCGCTCCTCGCGGTGAACGCCCCGAGCGCACCGGCGGTACTCAGCGCGGGATTCGCCGTCTTGCTCGGCCTCACCATGTTCGCCGCGGGACGGCGCCTGTTCGGCGGATCCACGGGCAGGCTGGCGTCGGTCCTCCTCTGGGGCTCGCCGGTCATCCTCCTGGTCGCGGTCACGGCCCGCATCGACGTGACGGCCGCCTGGTTCCTCCTCCTCGCGCACTACGCGGTCGTCGTCTGCCTCGAGCGCCGGGAGCTGGGAGGATGGTTCTGGGTGGCGGCGCTCATGGCCGGCTTCGCCGTCGCGACCAAGTACTCGGCTCTGGTCTACGTCGCCGGCCTCTCCCCGATCGTGCTGTGGGTCCTCGCACGGGGCGCCTCTTCGCCAGTGCAGGGAGTCCAAAGAGGTCTGGGCTTCGGCGGTCTCCTCTTGCTGACCTCGGCACCATGGCTGATCAAGAACGTGCTGCTGTTCGGGGCTCCGCTCTATCCCTTCTTCACCGAGCTCCACCTGGAACCCTGGCTCGCCCGCTACGTCGGGTCGGCGACCGTGCCTCCCTCCGTCGATCCGAGGGTTTTCAGGGTGGCCGCGGAAACCAGGGAGCCCTTCTCGCTCCTCCGACTCTTCAGCGACCCGGGAAGCATGACCCCCGAGAGAGAAGGGGCGTTCTACTTCGGAAGCCTCGCGCTCCTGCTGCTGCCTCTCACCGTCCTGTTCCCTCGGCGGAAGGCCGCCGCGCTGCTGGTTCCTGCGGTCGTGTTCGTCGCGCTCCTGCTGTACCCGACTGCACGGACGAACCTCCGCTATCTGATCCCGGCCCTGACCGTGGGGACCCTCGTCGCGAGCTGGGTGCTCGTCCAGGTGGGCGAGAGGCTCTTTCGGGAGAGCTTCCTCCGCCGCGTCTTTCTGGCGAGCGTAGCGGCATTGTGTCTCCTGCCCGCGGCGGCGGCCGCCTACTACAAACTCAGCGAGATGCGACCGTACGAGGTCTGGGCCGGACTCAGGTCGGAGTCCGAGTACCTCACTCACAACGCCGATCCGGACGTCTACGTGCATGCGCGAGTCCGTCAGTGGGTCAACGACCTTCTCGGGAGCGACGATCGGGTCGTGATGCTGTTCGAATCCCGGGGCTACGGGTTCGAGCCCCAGGTCCTGCAGGACAATCTCAATCGAAACTGGGCGATTCTGGCTTCCCAGGCTCCCTGGCGGGACTGCCTGGCTCCTACCGGGGCTACGCACGTCCTGGTCAATTATGGACACCTCGGCTCGCTGGTGCGCCGTGGGCTCGACCCCGCGACCCTCGACTGGGACCTCTTCGGTCTCTTCGCCCGAAAGTGCCTCGAACGAAAAGGGGCGGTGGGCAGCGTCGTCCTCTACCGGATCGTCTCATAGATTCTGGGCGGAGGTCGCAGCTTGCGTGAGCACGCATTCTTGGACGGGTGAGGGCGTTGGACTCAGGCCGCAGCCGGGGACCTGGATAGCGTGAATTCGATGAATCTGGACCGGATCGCCCGATGGCTTCCCGGCGGTCGGGGTCGTCCCGGCGCTGCTGCCCGCCGCGAGGCCCGAGGTGTCGAGGGTCGACCACCGGCGTGCCCTGTCGTGCGCCGTGGGGACGCTGACGGATCGTGCCTGCGTGGCTCGGCGCCCGGGCCCGGGCTCCCCTGTAAGCGATCTGGAGGTGCGTCGAGGAGCACCCTGGTCCCCGGAGTCGGATCCTGATGCTGTTCGAGGCGCGGGGACGGTACTTCCGGCGGACGGTGCTCCAGGACGACAATCTCACGAACTGGCCTTTGCTGGCGCCTCTGCTGAACACGGATCCGTGCCTGGCGTCGAGCGGGATCACCCACGTGCTCGTCAACTCCGGGGCCCTGTCCTACTACCAGCACCGCGGACTCGACCCGTCCGTGGTCGGATGGCCGGTCTTTCCGCGCTTCGAGCGCCGCTGCCTGCGCCGGGTGCACGAAGAACAGAAGCTGGTCCTGTACGAACAGGTCGGTGCCACGGACCGGGCGGAAGGAGGGACCGGATGACGGAGGACCTCGACGCTGCGAGGTCCGGTATCGCGCTTCGGGCTCTGGGCGTGTTCCTGCTCCTGATCCCGTTCGTCCCGATCGGGGCGCTCTTCCCCTCCTTCCCCGACGAGACCAAGCTCGTCCCGCCGGGGCAGTGGCTGCTCGGCGCGGCCATCTTCCTCGTGGGTGCCTGGCTGGTCTGCCTGATACCGGCTCCGGCCGGTGTCGTCGATCGCGGTGGGTCGTGGATCCGGCGGCTCACGCCGCACGCGCGAGAGATCGCCGTGTCCGCTCTGGTCGCGATCCTCCTGTGCGTGTCGTGGTTCGTCTTCCGGCACCGACCGCTGCTCGTCGACAGCGTGGTCCAGGAGTTTCAGGCGCACATCTACGCCTCGGGGAAGCTGACGGCGCCGGCGCCGGCTCATCCGGACTTCTTCATGACGCAGAACATGCTCTTCGACGGCCGGCGCTGGTATTCGCAGTACCCGCCCGGCCATCCGGCGCTGCTCGCCGCCGGCGTGCTGGTGGGGGCGTCGTGGCTGGTGCCGGTCCTCCTGTCGCTCGGGAGCGCCCTGGCCCTGTACGCGTTCGTGCGACGCGCCTACGACGAGGCCACCGCGCGGATGACGGTCCTCCTCCTGGTCCTGTGCCCCTTCTTCTGGTTCATGGGGGCCAGCTTCATGGACCACGTGTCCATGCTGTTCTCGGTGGCCTGCTTCCTCTGGCTGTTCACCGTGTGGGAGGCGTCGGGTCGTGGCTGGGTCCTGGCGGCGGCCGGCGCGGCGCTCGGCTTCGGGTTCCTGAGCCGTCCGCTGACCGCCGTCGCCGTCGCGGCGCCGTTCGCTCTCTTCGGCATCGCCACGGCCCGGCGGCGGAGCCGGTGGCCCCATCTGGCGGTCGGAGGGGCGGGGTTCCTTCTCATCGCGCTTCTGTATCCTGCCTACAACGCCGCCACCACGGGGAATCCGTGGCTTCCGGGATATCTGAAGCTGTGGGGGTCGCTCCACGGGCTGGGCTTTCACTCGACCCCGTGGGGGCAGGTGCATACGCCGCTGCTCGGGCTCCGGAACGAGCTCACGGACCTCCAGCTCCTCGACCTCAACCTGTTCGAATGGCCGCTGCCGGCCCTGTGGCCAGTCGGTGCGGGACTGCTCCTCGGATGGATGGATCGGAGGTGGGACCGGCGGCTCGTGCTGGCGTTCCTCGCGATTCCGGCCGCCTATTTCTTCTACTGGCACCGGGACAGCTATCTGGGACCCCGATTCCTCTACGCCTCCATCGGGTTCGTCCTGCCTCTCACGGCCCGGGTTCTGGTCGCCGCCGCTCGCCGTCTGCGGGGAGCGGAGTTCGATATCGGAGGCTCGTTCCGGTCCGTGCGGCCGCGGCGCTGGGCTCTTACGGTCGTGGGGCTCTGCTTCGCCTGGTCCGTGTTCATGGGCATCCCCGGACGCTGGTGGGTGTATGCCTCCGGGATGTCCAGCATGAAGAAGGACGTGGCGGCCGACGCGCGCGCCGCCGGCATCGACAGCGCACTGGTCTTCGTGAAAGTGAACGCGAGCAACCGCCTCCTGTCGCGGCTCCGGGGCATGGGAGCGGGGGCGGGGATCGTCGAGACGGCCTACCGCAGGGTCGATTTCTGCGAGCTCCTGGAGCTGTCGCGGAGGGCCAGCTCCGGCGGCTGGTCGCCCGCGCGGCTGGACGACGGGCTCGAAGAGCTGGCTCGCCGGGGCGAGGACGTGGTTCGGGCCCCGACCCTGAACGGAGACCCCTATCTGCGCCTGCGCCGAGATCGACTGGAGCCGACGCTGCAGCTCCCTGCAGGCTGCCTGGACGAGCTCCGCTACGATCAGAGCGGCTACGAGATCTACACGCCCCACCTTCTGGCCAACCGCCCGGATCTCTCGGGTCCCCTCGTCGTGGCCCGGGACCTCCGCGAGCGGAACGTCGAGCTCGAGGAGGATTTCCCGGATCGTCCGGCATACCTGTACCACGATGGCGGCTTCACGCGTCTGGCACGCCCGGTCTCGGGCGATCCGGGTCCTTGAGGCGGCGTTGACGGAGCCCGGGACCGTCTCGATCCTGGTGACTGCGGGGATGGCGGAAGGTGGGGATGCGATCGAGCGGAGCGTCGGGTGTCGGCCAGAGCGTTCCCGCCCTCGAGGCGGCGCGCCGAAAGGATCACGGTCCGAGGCCCCGTCGGGGCGGGAGATCGGCCGGCTTCACTCTGATCGAGCTCCTCATCGTGCTCGTGATCGTCGGCCTGCTCGCCGCGGGCTCGATCGCCGGCTACTACCGCTGGCGGGAGACCGCGGCTCTGGCCGCGGCTGCACGGGGCGCCCACGGCCAGCTCGCGCTGGCCCGCACGCGGGCCCTGGCGCGGCGTGAAGTCCTCGGGGTGCGGCTGAGCGCGCGCGGCGTGCTCGAGACCGTGGATGAGGAAGGGACGGTGGTCGATCGTACTCGCCTGCTGGACCCGCCCCTCGGCGTCGACTCGGTGCGCCTCCGCCCGGCGACGATGCGGTTCAACCCGCGCGGCCAGGCGGCTCCCGGGAGCCTCTTCCTGTATCGGGGGAATCGAGCCGTTCGCATCGTGTGCAACTTCCTCGGACGGCTCAGGATCGAACGGTACGCGATATCCGGGGGCTGACGGGGCATCCTCGCGTCCTGTAGCGCGCTCGGCCTCCGCACGGCCGCCATCCTCGACCCCGTGGAACGGCGCGCGTCCTGCCACCTCGCCTCCCGGGGTCGGGCACCACGGCGATCGTTCGCTCTGAACTTATTTCATGGGATGTAACGAACTTCACGGTTCCGTCGGAGGGGCGCTCGCCTAATCGCCTGCAACGACTCCACTTGACATCGGGCCAGCTTCTTGCTCGATATCCACGCGGATCGCGCCAACGTTTTGAGCGCGAGTAACTTAGAGGGTCAATACGCAAGATGTCTCGCAAAATGCAGGAGCCGCCGGGCTCCCGGTCGACAGGACAGGCAGGCTTCACGCTTCTCGAGCTGCTGATCGTGATCGCCATGTTCGGGATCGTGGTCGCGGTGGGCATGCGCGGCTTCCGCCAGTTCAACGAGTCCACGATCGTGGACCAGGCGGCACGTGCCCTCGGAAGCGACGTGACGCTCGCCCGTAGCCTGGCCATCCGGCGGGGCGGCAACGTGGCGCTCGTCGCGGACGAGGGAGCCCGCCGCTACGTGATCCGCGACGGGGCCGGGAACGTCCTCGGCGCCGGAAGCTTCGGGGCCGGAAGCGACACCCCGCTCACGGCGCTGGACATCAAGGCGACGGGCGACTCGCTGACGTTCAACTCGCGAGGGATGCTGACCTCCGGCGGGACCGTGCAGATCGACATGGCCCGGAACGGCCTCACGAAGCAGCTCGACGTGAGCGCCCTGGGCCGCACGCGCATCGCGAAGGTCCCGTGAGAGCCGAGGAGAGCATGAGCACGATGGATCGGACTCGGACGACGCGTGGCGGCCAGGCGGGCTTCGGGCTCGTCGAGGTGCTGGTCGCGGTCGTGATCCTGGCCTTCGGCCTCCTGGCCGTGGCGGGCGTGAGCCTCATGGTGGCCGGGCAGACCAGGGGCGCGGCCTACGACACCGACCAGGCCATGATCGCCCAGCAGGTCATGGACGTCATGGCGCAGAATTTCGACGCGGTGCCCACGGGGACCTCGGATACGACGATGTCGGTGGCCGGCCGCAGCTACACGATCTCGGCCGACGTCACGCAGCCGTCGGTGCACCTCAAGGAGGTCCAGCTCGTGGTGTCGGGACGGGACCGTGTGCATCCCGACACCTTCCAGACGAGCCTGCACCGGCCCCGGCCCCTCCAGTGATCGCGGACCGCGAAGCGGGCACGCGGGCATTCGGCCGCATGCACAGGGAACGAACGATGGCAGAGGAAACGATGACTCGCCCGGACGGTTCTCGCGCAGCCGGCTTCACGCTGGTGGAGATGCTCATCGCGCTCATCCTGGCCGGCCTCGTGGCCGGCGGCGTGCTGACGCTCCTCTTGCGCCAGAACGTGTTCTACGGGAAGAACGACGACACCATCTACGCCGAGCAGACCATGCGCGGCACGGCCGAGCTGGTCGCGAGCGAGCTGCGCATGGTTTCGCCGGGCGTCGACGCCACGAACACGGACTTCGTGCTGGCCGAGTCGGACTCGCTGGTCGTCCGGTTCGACGTGGCGCGGGCCGTCGTGTGTAAGAATCTCTCCGGGACCATCTACCTGTACGCGTACGATCTGCCCTCGGCGCCCAACCTGCCGCCCGGACGGGGCACGGCCATGTCGGATCGGAACGAGTCGATGTTCCACTACGACCCGACGTTCGACGCCACGGGCTCGCAGGCGACGAACTCCTCGTCCCTGTCGTACACGTACTGCCTGGCCGCCAACGGCGGCGTGCCGCAGAGCACGGACCTGGACCGGTACCGGACCGTGAACTGGAGCAACGCGACGGACACCTACTTCAAAGACAATCCGCCGGACTCCGGGGCGGTCGTCCGCATGTACGGCACCCTCACGTACTCCTTCGGTCCCTCGAGCTTCACGAGCGGCACGGCTCTCTGGCGGAACGGCCAGGAGCTGGTGGCGCCCTTCGCGAGCGGAGCCAGCTTCGAGTACGTGATGGCGGACGGCTCCGTCCTGAGCTCGGTGAGCTCGGTGAGCTTCCCGAACATCCGGCGCATCCGGATCTCGGCCACGGCCACGGGGTCGGGGTCCAACCGCTACGACGTCTCCCGCGACCTGTCCTTCGACATTGCCGTGCGGAACCTCTAGAGACCAGTCGGGCCGCGGCCCGGGGGGAACTCATGACTCGATGCGATGATTCGATCTCACTGAAGGCGACCCGGACGATGGGGCGCGCCGGTCCGGCCCCGCTCGGTCGTGCCGGCCGGACCGCCCGCGAAGGCGGCTTCGCCCTGCTCGTGGCGCTCCTGGCCCTGGTGGGGCTCACGGCGCTGGCGACCGGGGGCTTCCTCCTGGCCAACTCCGAGCGCAAGACGGCCACCAACTACGACCAGGTGGTCGACGCCTTCTCCGTGGCCGATGCGGGCCTGAGCCAGTACCTGGCGACGCACCGCGGGATCAACATCGGCGCCCAGACCTTCTCGTACGGGAGCCGGGGCTCGGCCACGGTCCGTCCGCGCCGCGTCGTCGATCTGGGCAAGCCCGGGTCCGTATGGGAGCTCCGCTCCACCGGGACGACCCCCCAGGGCACGAGCCGGACCGTGCACACGATCGCCTACCTCAACCTGGCCATGCTGCCAACGCCAAGCGGCGCCCTGAGCTCGGGGACGGCGGTCCAGAAGAACGGCAGCTCGGGCTCGATCGACGGACACGACGGGTGCGGGGTCGAGGCCACGAAGGCGGGTGTCGTGCTCCCTCCGGGCGGCTGGTCGGGCTCGTCCAAGATGGTGGACGGTCAGCCGAAGATTCTGCAGAACAGCGACCCGTACGCCGGCGTGATCTCGGCGGCCGAGTGGCAGTCCATCCTGGACGGGAGGAGGATCCCGCACCAGTACGACGTGCCGCCGGACGCCTATCCGAACTTCGACAGCCTGCCCTCCACGGAGTGGCCGGTCGTCTACCTCGACAACCCCGACGAGGCCGTCGACCTGGACAGCAACATGGCCGGGCGCGGCATCCTCATCGTCAAGGGCAACGCCAACTTCCTGGGCAACTGGAACTGGGACGGGCTGGTCATGGTGGGCGGCGCGATCACCGACAACGGGCAGGGGACGATCAGCGGGGCGGTGATGACGGG
>Ga0209918_1000180_pt1 | contig 47748 bp, 37 predicted proteins | sample SalPonD_shore_MG_FD_185712 | JGI IMG/M metagenome (GOLD analysis project Ga0209918, IMG submission 185712) | Salt pond soil microbial communities from South San Francisco under conditions of wetland restoration - Salt Pond MetaG... | ecosystem: Environmental > Aquatic > Marine > Intertidal zone... | reverse complement strand
CGCCGCTCGGTCCAGTGCGCGGTGATCCGGACCAGCGTGAGGAAGAAGAACACGGCCGAGGCCGCCGAGAAGCTGGCGCTCATGACGTTGATGCGGACGGCGACGGGCAGGCCGGTCCAGGACAGGAGGACGTCCCACGTCCTCCCCATCATCACGAAGAACGGATTCCCGGGCGGATGCGGGATCCCGAGGATGTGGGCCGTGGCGATGTACTCGGAGGTGTCCCAGAACGCCGTGCTGGGCGCCAGGGTGAGGAGATAGAGCGCCCACACCGCGAGCCCCGCGAGGAGGGCCCACCCCCACACGGGCAGGAGGCCCACCCGCGCCCGCTCCAGGGCCAGCGGCCGACCGTCGGGCGCGGCCAGGTCTCGCAGCTCGCCGCCCGCACCGGATGCCGCTCCTGCCTGTCTCTTCGCGTCGCTCATGTCACCGGAGTTGTCGGAATCCCTGCACGCCGGAGAGCCGCAAAGCTAACGAGGGGCCCGCCGGCCGCCAACCGCCCGCGTTGACAGCCCTCCGCCGGCGAGGGACATTGCGGGCCTGATGACCCCGACGCGCCCGCCCCCGCCGTGACGAAGGCTCGCTCCCGGCCCGACCTCGAGACCTTCCGGGCCCTGGCAGGGCCGGGACGGGTCGTGCCCGTCTGGCTCGAGCTCCCCTTCGACACGCACACCCCCGTCTCCGCCTACGCGCGGCTGGCGCGGGAGCCGTTCGGCTTCCTGCTCGAGTCGGTGATCGGGGGCGAGAGGTGGGCGCGGTGGACCTACCTGGGCTCCGAGCCCGCCGAGGCGTGGCGGCTGGACGGAGACCGCGTCCGGGTCTGGCGTCCCGGCCGCGGCTGGGGCGAGCCCTCGCGAACGGAGGACCCGTTCGCGGACTTCGGCCGCTGGATCGGCCGGTGGACGCCGGCGCGCCCGGAGGGGCTGCCCCGCTTCTGGGGCGGGGCGGTCGGCTACTTCGGCTACGACACGGTGCGCTGGCTCGAGCGGCTCCCCGACGCGCCGCCCCGCGACGTCGAGTGCCCCGACGCCTGCTTCCTCCTCAGCGACCGCGTGCTCATCGTCGACAACCTGTTCGACCGCGCGCTGGCGGTGAAGGCGGTCCGGGTCGAGGAGGACGGTCCCCCGGCCGGGGAGCTCTACGCCGACGCGGTCCGGGAGCTGGAGGCGTGGACGGAGCGCCTCCGGGAGCCCGCCCGGCTCCCCTCCTTCTCGCTCGAGGCGGAGGCCGACGTGCCGTGGCGGTCCAACCGCACCCGGGAGGACTTCGAGGCCGCCGTGGAGCGCGTGCGGGAGTACATCCGGGCCGGGGACGCCTACCAGGTGGTCGTCTCGCAGCGCCTCGAGGCGCCGATCGGGGCCGATCCGCTCCTGGTCTACCGGGCGCTCCGGACGCTGAACCCCTCGCCCTACCTCTACTTCCTGGAGCTGGACGGCGTCCGTCTCATCGGGTCCTCCCCCGAGCTCCTGGTCCGGGTCGAGGAGGGGTCCGTCACCGTGCGGCCCATCGCCGGGACGCGGCCCCGCGGGGCGGACGCCGCGGAGGACGCGCGGCTGGCCCGTGAGCTCGCTTCGGACGAGAAGGAGCGCTCGGAGCACCTGATGCTCGTGGACCTGGGCCGGAACGACGTGAGCGCGGTGGCGCGGCCGGGATCGGTGCGGGTGCCCGAGTTCATGGCGATCGAGACCTACAGCCACGTCATCCACATGGTGAGCGAGGTGACCGGCGCGCTGGACGAGGGAAGGAACGCCCTGGACGCCTTCCGCGCGTGCTTCCCGGCCGGCACGCTGACCGGCGCCCCCAAGGTCCGGGCGATGGAGATCATCGACGAGCTGGAGCCGACCCGCCGCGGCCCCTACGGAGGCGCCGCCGGCTACGTCGCCTTCGGCGGGGAGGCGCTCGACATGGCCATCGCGATCCGCACGATCCTCGAGAAGGAGGGGACGGCGTACGTGCAGGCCGGGGCGGGGATCGTCCACGACTCCGTCCCCGCGCGCGAGTGGCAGGAGACTCTGGCCAAGGCGCGCGCCCTCCTCCGGGCCCTGGCGATGGCCCGCTCCGGCGCCCGAACAACTTCCGAAGACCGCCCGGATGCCTCCGCGCGGCCCCTGTGAAATGTTTTCGGCATCGTGGCAATCCGTGCGCTCACGGCCGGCGATCGGCCGACCCGATCACACCTCTAACTCATTGATAGAAAGTGTGTTGAGTGCGCGCACCCCCCGGGGGCCGGCCCGGTACGCGGGTTGCGCTTCTCCCTCTCCCACGCGGGCGACGATCCCGCGGACCCACGCGGCGGGCGCGTCGACCGAGCGCCGGTGCGCGAAGGAGCCCGGAGAGGAGGAAAGGCCGACCGATGATCTACGAAGCCACACGCTACACCGTGCGACCCGGAGCGCTGCAGGCCTGCAAGGAAGCGGTCCGGGAGCTCGTGGAGCACGTGAGGGAGCGCGAGGAGGACACGCTCCTGTACGTGGTGATGCAGGAGGAGGAGGACGACCACCGCTTCCTGCACCTGGCCACGTTCCAGGACCGGGCTTCCCGGGAGCGGCACCACGCGTCCGACGCGATGCGGCTGTTCCGGGACCTGGTGTATCCGGCCACCGTGGATGGCATCTCGACCACCGAGACGACCGTCGTGGACCGGATCCCGAGCCGCCGGACCCCGCGTTCGGCGGCGGCCGTCCGCTGACCGGGCGGCCGCCGGCCCCGTGCCGGCGGCTCGCCTCCTCCCGGAAGCCCCGCACCCGGTCCACCCGCCACGGCGCGCGGCCCCGCTCCCGACCGGGAGGGGCCGCGTGAGCCTGAAGGACCGGATCCGCGACCACCTGGACGAACCTTCCCGCAAGCGCCGCTACGTCCGCGACCTGTTCGGCCGCATCGCCGGCCGCTACGACCTCACCAACGACGTCATGTCCCTGGGCCTCCACCGGCGGTGGAAGCGCCGCGTCCTCGAGCTGGCCGAGCTGCGGCCGGGGCACGACGTGCTCGACCTGGCGGCGGGAACCGGGGACCTGGCCCTGGGCGCCGCCGGGCGGGTCGGGCCGTCGGGACGCGTGGTGGCGGCCGACCTCACGCCCGAGATGATGCGCATCGGTGCGGAGCGGGAGGCCGCTCGCCAGGTGACGTGGACGGCCGCCGACGCGCTCGAGCTGCCGTTCGTGGACGGCAGCTTCGACCGGGTCCTGATCGGATACGGTCTTCGGAACTTCCCCGACGTCGGGCGCTCGCTCCGGGAGATCCGCCGCTGCCTGCGGCCGGGCGGGCGGCTCGTCACCCTCGACTTCGGCAAGCCGGAGCGTCCCCTCCTCCTGCGGGCGTACCTGCGCTATCTGGAGATCTCCACCGCGGTGGTGGGCTGGGCGCTCCACCGGGACCCCGAGGCCTACCTGTACATCCCCGAGTCCCTCCGGGCCTATCCCTCGCAGCGCAGGGTGGCGGACCTCATGCACGCAGCCGGGTTCGACCGGTGCCTGTGGGTGGACCTCATGCTGGGGACTATGGCCATCCACGTGGCGGACCGGACGGCCTGAGGCGGGAAGTGGAAGCGGGGGCGGCCCGGCCGGGGGCCGCCCCCGCCGCGACGGCGATGGACGTCAGGCGCTGTCCGACTTCCAGAGGGTGAGCTGGCGGCGGCCCGTCTCGCTCTCCTCCAGGCGAGCCGCCAGCGTGTCGCCGTCGTCGATGCCGAGGTCCTCCCGCATCTCCTGCGGGATGGTGATGCGCCCGCCACTTCCGACGGGAATCGTCGTCCGGTACTTGACGCGGTAGATGCCCATGTCGCTGTTCCTTCCTCCAAGGAGACCTGGCGGGTGACGATCCCGCCGTGCGCCGGATGGGGGCGGGGCCTGCCGTGCCCCGCGTCGCCCTCGCACGTCCCCCGCCGCAAGGGGCGTGCGGACGCTCGGCAGTCACCGAATATAGCCCCGGCGTGGACCGCCGTGAAAGCGAGGCGGCTCGCCTTGCCCCGCCCCGAGAATACTGCCAGATTCGAACCGGTTTCCGGGTCGAGAGGCGGACTCCGGCCCGGGCCTCGCTTCCTCGGATCGAACGCCGACCCCCAAGAGCCCGCCTTTCCGTTCGCGCTCCGGGAGACCGAAACGTGCAGGATGCAGCCATACACCTCACGGGTGTGAGCAAGACGTTCGGCTCCACCACCGCCGTACGGGACCTGGATCTGACGGTCCCCAGGGGCAGCATCTACGGGCTGCTCGGTCCGAACGGTGCGGGCAAGACCACGACCATCCGCATGATCCTGGACATCCTGGGCCCGGACGAGGGCACGGTGGAGGTCCTGGGCCGCAGGATCGACGACGACCTCCGGACGCGGATCGGATACCTGCCCGAGGAGCGCGGCCTCTACCAGCGCATGAAGGTCCTGGACCAGCTCGTCTTCCTGGCCGTCCTCAAGGGCGTGCCGCGCGCCGAGGCCCGCCGACGGGCCGCCGCCTGGCTGGAGCGGATCGACCTCGCGGACCGCGCCGACGCGCAGCTCGAGGAGCTCTCCAAGGGCATGCAGCAGAAGGTGCAGTTCATCGGCACGATCCTGCACGAGCCCGAGATCCTGATCCTGGACGAGCCGTTCAGCGGGCTCGACCCGATCAACGTCGACCTCCTCAAGCGGATCGTCCTCGAGCGCCACGAGGACGGCACGACGATCCTGTTCTCGACCCACATGATCGAGGACGCCGAGCAGCTCTGCGATCGCGTCTGCATGATCGCCGGCGCCCGCAAGGTCCTGGACGGCCGGGTGAGCGAGGTGAAGGCCTCCACCGGGCGGCGGGACGTCATCCTCCGCTTCGAGGGGGACCCCTCCTTCCTCGAGGACGCCGGTTTCCGGGGCGAGGTCGAGCGCCACGGCGAGTACCTCGAGGCCAAGCTCTCCGATCACACCGACCCCCGCGACATCCTGCGACGGGCGATCATGGCCGGCGTCCAGGTGGAGCGCTTCGAGGTCCGGGAGCCCACGCTCCGCGAGATCTTCCTCGAGCGTGCCGGCAGCAAGGGGCTCGAGGTCGAGCAGGGCGGGTCCGGGGCAGCGGCCGAGACGGCCGGAAGGGTCCGATGAGCCGCCTCTCCCTGGCCCGGATCGGGGCCATCGTCCGGCGCGAGTATACGTTCCGGGTCAAGAACAAGTGGTTCCTGATCACGACCTTCGGCCTCCCCCTCCTCATGGTGGGGCTGTCGATCGCCCCGGCGTGGCTGGCGTCCCGGAACCCGGGAGGCGGGGGCAAGCTGAGCGTCGGCGTGGTGGCGGCCGCGACCCTCCGGGACGTCGACGTGCAGGGCCTCATCGGGGGCGAGAGCCAGGGGATCTCCGCGCGCATGACCGGCGAGGACCCCTCGGCCGGCACCGACCGCCTCGCGGCCGACCTCGAGGCGTCGGACTTCGACGCCTATCTGGTGCTCGGCGACACGGTGGCCCGGGGCGGACAGGCCATGCTCCTGTCGCGGACGGCGGTGCCCGACGCGCGGCGGAGGGAGCTCCAGCGCGCGGTGCGCTCGGCCGTCATGGCCTCCCGCCTCCAGGAGGCGGGCCTGCCGGCCGACGAGGTGAGCCGGGCCCTGCGGACGCCGACCACGGGCCTCTCGGTCGAGCGGCTCGGCCAGGGGGGCGTGGCGCACCAGGACGTCCTGGCCGGGATCGCGATCGCGCTGTGCTTCGTCCTCTACATGATGTTCATCATCTACGGGCAGGTCATCGTCCGCGGGGTCCTCGAGGAGAAGAACTCGGACATCGTCGAGGTCCTCGTCTCCTCGGTCCGGCCCTCCGAGCTCATGCTCGGCAAGGTGGTCGGGATCGAGGCCGTGAGCCTCACCCAGATCGGGATCTGGGCCGTGACGATCGGGCTCCTGAGTTTGTACGGGCTCTCCGGGGCGGCCGTGGCCTTCTCCGAGGCGGGGATCGACATCGGCGGCTTCTCGGTCCCGATCCTGAAGATCGGCGCCGCGTTCCTGGTCTTCTTCGTCCTGGGCTTCACGCTGTACGCATCGTGCTTCGCCGCGGTGGGAGCGCTGGTCGGGGACGACCAGCAGGCCCAGCAGATGAACTTCCCGGTGATGCTCCTCATCATCGTGCCCTTCGTGCTGGCCTTCTCGGGCGTCAACACGCCCGACGCCGGGTGGCTGGCCGCCGCCTCCCTCTTCCCCTTCTTCTCGCCGATCCTCATGGTCGTGCGCATCACGACCGGTGTCGCGGCCGCCTGGGAGGTCGTCACCTCGCTGGTCCTCGTGGTCCTGACGACGCTGGGCGTGGTGTGGATCGCCGGGCGCATCTATCGGGTCGGGATCCTCATGAAGGGGAAGCGGCCCACGCTGCCCGAGATGATCCGCTGGGTGCGCTACGGTTGAGGCCGGGCGTTCGGGACGCGTGAGGAGCGGCGCCGCCCGATCGTCCCCGTTCCGCCGCCCCGCTTCGCTCCCTGCCCGCCCCGATCGAGACCCGCGCGCCGCGTCCGTCCGCCCCGAGCCCGGCCCACCCGTCCGGGGCCCGCTCGGCGCCCTCCTCGCCGCGGCCCTGCTGGCCGGCCTCCCGGCCCTGACCGCCTGCGGCCGCGAGGGCGGCCCCCGGCCCGTCCCCTGCCCGGCCGACTCGGCGGGCGTGCCCGTCGTCTCCAGCGGGAAGCAGGGGGAGTGGGCGCGGCACGGGCTGACGCCCCGCCTCGAGGAGGTCTGGCAGGCCGGCGGGCTTCGGGAGGGCGAGGAGCTGGCGGCTCCCCTGCCGCCGGCGGCCGGCCTCCAGGGGCGGCTCGCGATCCCCGATTTCCGGCTCGGGAAGGTCTTCGTGCTCGGGGCGGACGGAGCCTGGTCGGGCGCCTGGGGCGGACGCGGGGAAGGTCCCGGCGAGTACCTCCGGCCGATCGCCGCGGCCTGGAGCCGCGAGGGGCGGCTGGCGGTCCTGGACGTCGCGGCGGGCCGCGTCGTTTTCCTGAGGGACGGCCGCGCCGCGCGCGACCCCGTCCGGGTGGCGCCCGACCTCCTGGGCCGGCTCGTGGCGGGCGGGGAGCTGCGCTGGCAGGCGATCGGACCGGACGGAACGCTCTTTCTGCTCCCGCCCGTCCGGGCGGACACCGGGGCCGGCGGCGCGCCCTCCGCCCGCTCGTTCCTTCTGCGGGCCGTCCCGGGCGGCGCCGGGGCGGACACCCTGCTCTCGGCGCGCGAGCGGACGCTGGGCGGCGACTTTCCGGGCTGGCACGCACCCGGCTGGCCGCGGCTCGTCGCGGCCGCCGGACCCCACGGCGAGGTCGTGGCCGCGGGGTGGGAGCCCGGCTACCGGCTGGCCGAGTTCGGGCCCGATGGCTCCCTCGTCCGCTTCGTGTGCCGCGGCGTCCCGGCCATCCCGTTCCGCGACGCCGAGCGCGGGACCGCGGCGTCGGACTCGGCCCCCGCACGGGTCAGGGCCCTGCGCCGGGCCCTGGAGAGCGCCCCGGCCCCGTCCCGGCCCGCCGCCGTCGGCCGCATCTTCATCGGCGCCGAGGGCCGGATCTGGGCCCAGCGCGACCGGCCCCGGGCGCTCGCGCCCGGCGACGCCACGTTCGGCCCGCCCGGCGGCACCTTCGACGTGTTCGGGCCGGAGGGCCGCTGGCTGGGCGAGGTCCGGGCGGCCGAGGGGGCGCGGCTCGTGGCCGCGAGCGGCCGGCGGGTGTGGGCATTCGTGCGGGGGGACCTCGACCAGACGACGGTGGTCGCCTACCGGCTGGTGCTGGAGCGGGGCTGAGCCGGAAGCCCCGTCAGCCCGCCGTGCCCGTGCTCCCGGGGTCGGGGTCGGCGGCCGGCACCTCGTCGTCCAGCAGCGGCATCTGCTCGTCGCGGCTGGAAGGCACCTCGTGGCAGCGGCGGCACCGGGCCTCGTACGTCTCGGCGCCGCCCACCTGGATGGTCGGCCCCTCGGCCGGCGCCGGCCGGCCGTCGATGAGCCGCTGGTTGCGCGAGGCCAGCTCCCCGCAGCACACGCAGATGGCGTGGAGCTTGTCGATCTTCTCGGCCACGGCCAGGAGGTCGGGGATCGGTCCGAAGGGCTCCCCACGGAAATCCATGTCGGTCCCGGCCACGATCACGCGCCGGCCCTGGTCGGCCAGGACGTTGGCCACCTCCACGACGCCCGGGTCGAGGAACTGCGCCTCGTCGATGGCCACCACGTCGGTGTCCGGCTCGATCCGCTCCGCGATCTCGCGCGACTCGGAGACCGGGACCGCGTCCGCCGCCGTCCCGTCGTGCGAGGTGATGGCACCCGGGCCGCCGTAGCGGTCGTCGAGGTGGGACTTGAAGAGCTGGACCTTGCGGCGGGCGATGTCGGCGCGGCGGACGCGGCGCATGAGCTCCTCCGACTTCCCGGAGAACATCACGCCCGTGATGACCTCGATCCAGCCCTCCCGGTGCTCCCGCTGCACGAGGCCGTCAGTCCAGCGGGCTCGCCTGCCGGAGGAGGTCCAGGAGCTCCCCGTCGTCCAGGGTGTGGAGATCCCGCTCGGCCGACGCCACATCCCGGCTGTCGTGCGGGACGACCCGAGCCCGCTCGCGCGGCTCGGTGAGGCAGAGGAAGAGGATCCGCGCCGCCTTGTCCGAGTCCGGCTGTCCGCCCGACACGTACGCCTCCCACTCGCGGAGGCTCTCGTCGTGGAAGGTTCGGCGCATGGCGATCACACCTTGACGGAGGTGGCCAGGAGCTCGCGCAGCCGGTCCTCGTCGACCTGCCGGGCCGCTTCGGCGGGGACCTTGGAGATGCCCGGGGGGGCCTCGTTGTAACGCTGGGGCTCGCCCGGGTTGGAGAGGCACCGGAAGAGCAGCTTGAGCCGCCCGGCCTGCTGATCGGTGCCGCAGTGCAGGCAGAACTCCGCCTGCCACGTCCGGCCGGAGCCGCTCGTGAACTCGAGCTTCTGGCTGTCCGCCGCCCCGTCAAGGCGGAAGATGAGCTTCTTGAGCTGATCCGCGCTGCGCATGCTCCGCTCGCGTTGGGTTCCCCGAGCCGGCACCGGCTCGGCGGAGACGCCACCGTCCCCAATCTTGTCACTTTCCACCGACGCCGTCGACCGAGTCGACGTGGTCAACCTAGGTAGACCGGCCCCGGCCTGACAACTCGCCCATCCAGTCGGGTCCCGCGGACGGTGATCCAGGATCTCGCGGCCCATCCCGGCGGGCATGGCGATCTGCAAGAATCGGTGCCACTCGCCATGCTCCCGGGCAGGCCGATGCGCCCGTCCCGCAGCCGGCCCGACGCCGCCACCGGGTCGGCCGGGCCCGCGAACCGCCGCGGGGCCAGTGATTTCTGGGCTCCGAGCGTCTGCGTGCACATGCCGTTGGCCTCGGCCGGTTTACATGGCGACCGGTACGCTTCTTGACCCTTCTTCCACAGCTAACCTGTACGTTCCGCGAGCTTGGCACCCGTGATAAGAGGCCGTAACTTGATCTCGTCCTGCCCACGCCCCGACCACGGCGAGGCCCCGTGAGCCTTCGCGTCTCCTCGGACGAGCGCTGTCTCTTTTGCACATCTTCGGCACCGGGCAGCCAGCCCGTCGTCGGCGACGTGCCGCGGCGTGCCGCGCCTCCTCAGGGCGTCACCCTGTGGAGCATGTGCCTGGAGTGCGGCTTCACGGTGCCCACGACCCACCGGACGCCGGACGAGCGCTACGGGCAGCTGGAGGAAGCCGAGCGCCGGGTGGACGGGGGCAAGGGCGTCCTCATCGTCCCGTCGGAAGCCGTCCTCTACTTCTATCCGGCCACGCCGGAGCAGGTGGTGAACGCCGGCATAGCGGCCGGCTTCCGGCAGGTCTATTTCGAGGTCCTGGGCGACGAGCTCGTGGCCGGCGCCTACCTCCGCCTCTGGGAGGAGGCGGTCGACGGGGCCACCTGGATCCGCTCGACCAGCCCGATCGTGGTCGAGTACGTCCGCCTTCGTCACCCCGAGCTCCTGCCGTACCTCACCCCGGTGGTCACGCCTCCGGTCGCGCTGGCACGGTACCTCGATGCGCAGCGTGACGTCGACCTCATCCACGCCGGCCTCGAGGAGCCCGGCGGCGGCGCGAGCGATCACGAGCTCCTCCCGAGCCTGACCCTCGACGGGCTGGCCGAGCTCTTCCGCCGCCGGGACGTGGACCCGACGGCCCAGTCGCTCACGCACCGTCGCGTACCGACCGAGCGGCGCAGGTTCCTCTCCGTCCCGGGCGGTCTGCCGCGTGACCTCCTGGACAGCCAGCGACTCTCGACCCGGAGCTTCCACAAGATCCGGGACCTCAAGAAGCTGGCGGCGGTCGCCCGACTGCTCGAGGAGGGGGATCCGCGGCTCGGGTTCCTGGACGTCCTGCCGTTCGACGGGGCCCTCGGGCACCCGGCGCTCGGGCCGGCCGACGAGTTCCAGTGGCGGCGCAAGATCGCCGAGCTCGTGGAGCTGCCCCGAGCGAGCGCTCCGGTCGTCGATCCCGATGTCCCGGTCGACCTCTCGGTGGACCACTCCGATGTCGATACAGAGCTCCCCAGGGTCGAGATCGACGACATCCTGAACCTGGTGGAGGACGCGCTCCGCACCGAGGCGCACGCCGCCGACGCGAAGCGCTCGCGACTGGTCACCTGCCCGTTCCGCATGGGCGAGCGCTACCAGAAGGCCCTCCGCGACGCGCGACACGACGCCCTGACGGGCCTCTACAGCTACGGCGCGTTCCGGGACCGGCTCCGCGAGGAGTACGCCCGCGCCTCCCGATACGAGGTGGGGCTCGGCCTCCTGCTCGTGGACCTGGACCGCTTCAAGGAGGTCAACGACACCCACGGGCATCCGGCCGGAAACCTGGTGCTCAAGGCCGTGGCCAGCAGCATCGAGGACTGCCTCCGCCAGAGCGACTTCGCCGCCAGGTTCGGTGGCGACGAGATCGTCGTGATCGTCGTCGACACCGACCCCGCCGGCCTCGACGAGGTGGCTCGCAAGATCCACGAAGAGATCTCTCGCCTGCGCATAGAAACGGATTCCGGAGTCATCTCCGTGAATGCCAGCATCGGGCTGGCTCATCACGACGGGAGCTCCGGGAGCGTGGGGGCCGCCGACGATCTCTTTGCGGAAGCCGACGCTTCGCTGTACATCGCGAAGGCGCAGGGCGGCGCAGCCGTCCATCCTCACCTCACCGAGGAGCTGACCCAGCATGAACCCTGATCCGCGGAACTCGAGAACCGAAGCGGAGGGTGTCGATCCGTGGGGCCTCCGTCAGGTCGAGCAGCTCCTGTCGGGTCTCGAGGGCGTCGGATCGCTGCGGCTCGTTCCCGATGGGCACGGAGGCATCGACGAGGTGCACGTCGTGAGCGACAGCTCTACCGGTGCCAAGCAGATCGTCCGGAACATCGAATCCGCGCTGCTGGCTGAGTTCGGACTCCAGATCGACCACCGAAAGGTCTCGGTCGCGCAGCTGAGCCGTCCCGACATAGCGCCGACGACAGGTCAGGAGGAGTCGACGCCCGGACGCGGTCCGGCCGCTACCGCTGCGGAGGCCGTGACCCGACCCACCACGCGTCGTCTACTACTCGAGAGCTTCGGGCTCGAGAGGACCGCCGGTCACAAGGTCACCTGCCACGTCGTGCTGCAGAGCGGGGACGAGCAGTTCGAGGGGAGCGTCGACGGACCCGACTTCTCACGCTCCCGTCTCGACGTCGCCGGCCGAGCCGTCCTCGAAGCCCTCAACAAAGCGACGCTGGACGACATCTCGCTGCGCCTGGAAGGTATCACGCGCTTCGAAGCCTTCGGACACGATCTCGTGGTCGCGCTCGTCAAGGGGCAGGAACGCCGACAGAGTGTTACCTTGCCGGGCATCAGCCTCGTGGTCGATTCGGCCGAGGAGGCCGCAGTCTTGGCCTGCCTCCAGGCGACGAACCGCTGGGCATCGCCGTGAGGGGATGGCTCTGATCGAACTGAGGTGGCGCTGAATCCCTACCGGTCTCGGAATGAATGGAGATGAGAAGCTTCGGAGCGCAGCCTAATTAGTGCACGACTTTCAGTAAGCGTGCACCGACACGTGGTACCAGCGAAAGGACTACACCTCTAGCCGGAATTAACCCCCAACGGCGTGTGACAGCCCAGAGCCGAGCTGAGCGGTACCTCTGAGCGGAGCTGAAGCGTAGCCCATAGCGGATGGCTACGACTCAACGCGAAAAGGAGGTGGCCAACCCATGCTTGGACTCATGATCGCCCTTCTTACGGGCCGACTCGGCTGGTAGTAACTAGGTAAGCGCGCACGTTGGGGGTTTTCCAGTCTGCTATGCCTGACCGTCGAACAGTTCTCCCCGTTGTGCTCACGGCGGTTTCCGCTGCCCTTGTGGCGGCTTTTGTATTCATTGTACATGCGCCGCATTTATCGCCCCAGTGGTTCCTCGCCCTAGGTGTGCTCCTCCTGCTCGGAATTGCCAGTACCTCTCTGGCGTTTCGAGTTACGGAGAAGGGGAGCACAACGGACGTCAACTATCTGCTCGAACTCGGTGCAGTTCTGCTCTTGGGTGCGCCGGGCGCTCTTTGTCTAGCATTCCTGTCTGGCTTGATCTCCCAGTTCTTCGTTCAGAAGAAGCCTTGGGTAAAGGCCACCTTCAATGTCGCCCAGTGGACTGTTGCAGCAGGTCTCTCTGGCCTGTTGTACAGTGCGCTCGGTGGCGATCCAACCCTCAGCAAGGCTGAGTTTGATTTTGGAGCCTCCGTGCTCCCGTTCCTCGGGGCGGCAGGAAGCTATTTTCTTCTCAACTCAATAGCTGTCACTGCCATTATCTCCTATTCGGAGCGGCAGCGTTTCTTTGAAGTGTGGAAACGTCTTGCCGGCGCCAACATTCTGGCCGATGTCATTAGTAGCCCGCTGGCTTTCCTAATTCCTTGGCTCTTCTACTGGAACGTCGCAGCGGTATTCTTGGCGATAGTGCCGATCATCGGCCTAAGATACAGCTACGGAGTGAATATCGAGCTGCAGCAGTTGAACCGAGATCTGCTGCGTGTGCTCATCAAGACGCTAGAAGCCCAGGATCCTTACACGTCCGGTCATTCAATCCGCGTCGCTGAGCGGGCACGCTCCATTGCTGCCGAGTTGGGCATTTCCTCTCGTAAAGCGCGCCTTATCGAAACGGGAGCGTTACTTCACGATATCGGAAAGATCGGCACAGAATTCAGCCGCATTCTCCGGCAGAAGGGGCCGCTCACCCCACGGCAACGCGACTTGATCCGATCTCATCCTGCAAGGGGCGTTGACATCATCAAGCCAATTCGAGCGCTGGACCCCATGGTCCTGCAGTGTGTTCGCCACCACCATGAGCGCATCGATGGAACGGGCTACCCGGATGGTCTTGCAGACGACGACATCCCCCTGGGAGCGCGAATCATAATGGTGTCGGACACCATTGACGCTATGCTGACGGCTCGACCTTACCGTGATGCATTACCGGTAGAGGTCGTCGAAGCTGAGCTTCAAAAGCATACGGGAACCCAGTTCGACCCGGATGTGGTGGAAGCCGCAATCAGGGCCGGAGTCGTGACAGACATTGCCGAAGCTCCCACGCCCGTTGCCGAGCCAGGAGCTCAGAGTAAGAACAGTATCTCGGATGCGACGAGCGGCTCAGCAGGGGCAGTTCGCCGCAAAGCCGAGGGTTAGTTGCCCCTCTGTGATCGACGCCCGGGACGCTACCCGGACGGTTTATCACTAACAGTTCTCTGAGTTAGAGGGCCTGCTTCATCCAGCGGCGAGCACTGTAGGCGAACCAAGCGAGCCCGTTCTCTTCCAACTGTTTTCCGACCTCCGTCGACCTCGGAGACTTGGTACTTATCGGCCCGGTTCTACCCGAGGCAAACATGTATTCCAGCCATCGGAGCTTCAGGTAACTTACGAGGTCGCTCTTGGCTTCCAGGTGCAGCTTGCTTAGCAGATCCTGAGAGCGACTGTCATCCAGGAGAAGGTCCACATAACGGCAGAGCCAGTACAGCTTGAACCTGTCCTGAACTGAGGCGAGGTCAGCCTCATCAAGGTCCTTGATGAGCTGAAAATGCGCCAGTGCACTGCTGGAATCCCTCAGCTGCGCGTGGCATAGAGCGAGCGACACTTCCATGTCCGTAATGAGCGCATGAGCTTCCGTTGCTTCCGCGAGCTCTTTTGCCGCCCTGTAACGGTTTAGCGCGTCGCGAGTTTGACCCTGATAGAAGATCGCATCCGCCATATTGAGCTCAACGTCAACCCTACCCTGCATGCGCTGCGATGTTGAGGACGTGAGGCCGCATACGCGCTCGTACCAATGAGTGACTCCATGCCAATCGCCCTGCTCAAGCTTGCAGCAGAGGAGGTTGTTCATCGTAGTAATGCCAAGACGCAGATCATTGCGCTCTTTGACTCGGTCCAGGCACTCAAGCAAGGTGGCCTCTGCCTCAGCCCATCGTGCCTCACGCGCCAGAGCGGCGCCTTTGAGTCGGTTCAGTCGAATCTTAAGATCCGAATCGCTGTCCTCAAGTAATTCGAGTGCTTCTGATACCAACTTCAATGCCTCATCGGCGGAGGTGCTAAACAAGGCGTAGCCGGCCAACGAATACAGCGCTAGCGCTCTTGCTGCCTTTCGGTCTTCCGGAAGCGTGCACAGCAGCTCCCTCAGCCGGTCAACTTGGATCTTTGTGAGCTTTGGATTCTGGAGCATCATCGCCGTACGTAACTGCCAGTGGCGAACTTCAGATTCGTAGCTGAGACGGGTCTCAGGCGACATCGTAGCGAGAGAGGGATCCAAGGCCTCGAGATACTGATATGCCGAACGCAGCCGAGAGAGATCGAAGCGCGCCCGCGCGATGTGAGTCTTGACTGTAATCTCCTCTTCAGCGTCCACCACGCCCAATCCAACGAGCTGCTGAAGGTGGTTCTCTGCGGCTGCCGGATTGCCCGTAGCCGACTCCGACTCCGCCAGGATCTTGAGGGCGGCGGCCCTCTCCCTCGCGTTGCTGGACTGTGAGAGAGCCAGGGAAGAGAGGTCGATCGCCTCCGTGTGTGCATAGGAGTGGGCCGACTGCTCGGCGGCGCGGAGCGAGTATTCGTAGGCCCGGGGCCTGTCACCGCCCAGGGCGAAGTGACGGGCGAGGGTGCTCGGGCTGACGGACTCCTCGCTTCCGGCCAGGACCTCTCCGGCCACGAGGTGGAGGGCCGCCCGCTGCAGCTCGCCCATGTTCGAGTACACGTACTCGCGCGTGATGTCGTGGGGAAACTCGAGTCGTCCCTCCTCGTCGTGCAGGAGACCGCGACTGTAGAGGGTTCTCCCGATCTCGGCGACCCGTCCGCTGGACATGTTGGTGGTCCGGGCCACCAGGAAGGGCCGCGCGTGCCGCTCCAGGATGGCGATGGACTCCAGGAGCCTCACGGCCTCGAGGTCGAGTCCCTTGAGCCGTACGCCGATGAGCGAGCGCAGGCCCCGGGTCATGAGCTTGCGAGAGCTCTGCTGCGAGGCCCCCCATTCCTCCAGGTCTGCCGCGGCGGAGACCATCTCCAGGGCGAAGAAGGGGTTGCCGCCGGCCAGACGCTGGATCGTGGCGGTGATCGACTCCGGCAACCCCTCGGGCCGCACCGCGCCCACCAGGTCACCGACGTCTTCCTGGCTGAGCCCACCGAGTTCCAGGCAGGTGGCCCGGCCCCGGCCGCACCAGTCGTCCACGAGGCCCTTGGTAGTCTCCGCCAGCGCCTCGCCTTCCCGGACCGACACCAGGAGGAGGAGGGGCCGATCCCTCAGGCGGCGGGAGACGTAATGCAGGAGAGCCGCCGAGGAGGCGTCGATCCAGTGGAGGTTCTCGACGATCCAAAGGCGAGGCGTCCGATCGCAGGCGCGGCCGAGGAGCATGGCCGTCTCCTCGAACAACCGTCGGCGGCCCGCATCCGCCTCGAGCTCGTCCCGCCGCTCCTCGCCCGGATCGTCGAAGTGCTCGGGGAAGAGGACACCCAGCTGATAGAAGCTGTGCCGGTCCCCGTTCTCCCGGGCCGGGTCGGCGGCTACGGGCGCCAGGCCTTCGACCACGGGCCCGTACGGGACATCCGATTCGGCCGCGAAACAGCGACTCTCCAGGGTCCGGATGCCTCTCAATCGTGCCAGGTCCCTGACTTCCTCGACCAGGCGGGTCTTCCCGATCCCGGCCTCCCCGTGGAGGACCACGACGCCGCCCGCACCGTTCTCGAGCCTGCCCAGAGCGTCCTTGAGGAAGCTGAATTCCTCCCGCCTTCCCACCAGACGGGGCCTGTCGCGCGTCGCGGGCTCGGGGCCGGCGGTGTCGGCACGGGAGCTCCGGATGCGATCGACGAGCCGCAGGGTCTCCTGTGAGAGGCCGGCCGGCAGCTCATCGTTCAGGTGGGCCTCGATGCGGCGGAAGTGCTCGAGGGCTCCATGCTGGTCCCCCTGGAGCCACATGCCTCGCATGAACGCCCGGTGGGCCTCCTCGTTCAGCGGATTCATATCCAGGAGACGGAGGGCCGCCGTGCACATCTCGCCCCAGCGCGCCCGGTCGTCACACTCGATCACGTACTGGTAGAAGGCAAGCTCGGCGAGCCGTTGCAGCCGGTTCCGCTCGTCCTCCACCCACCGCTCGTACTCGTCGGTGGCCACACCCTCCAGGTGAGGGGCGAAGGGACCCCGATAGAGGCGTACGGCCTCGATGGCATCTCCCGAGCGCACGGCCGCCTCGAAGCGTTCGGCCTCCGAGTCGACGCTCCCCGCCTCGAGGGCCACGTGGTTGACCGTGGTGTCGAAGCGGGCGCCAGGCAGATTGGAGCGGATGTCGTAGAGCGCCTGGCTGAGCGAATGGCGCGCCTGCGTGCGTTCCGTTTCCCAGAGCATGGAAGCCAGGCGGTCCCTCGGGTGCTCCCGGTCCGGGTTCAGGACCAGGTAGACGAGCAGGGCCAGGTGCTTTCGCGAGCGGAGACGGACCGAGGCGCCGCCGGATCCCTCCATTCCCAGACGGCCGAAGCAGCGGAGCGTGTGCATGGTCGTTCCCCTTCGTCGGTGGGGCCCGCGTCCTTCCCGGCTCGTCCCGACCGTCCCATCACCGCGACGCGGTCACTCAGCATAGGGGGGCCCTTCAACCTACTATCAACAGGCCCCAGGTGCGATCAGGGAAGATGTTGAGAGTCCTCGGGAAAATCGGCGGCCGGGGGCACCCCGGGCCTTGCGCGGCGGGCGCTCCGGGCGCCATGCTATCATACGAACGGTTGTATGAGTCGGGTACGAGACCCGCACTTCACTGCAGTCCTGGGAGTTACGAGACATGCCGGCGAGAGACACCCGCGAGACGATCCTCGAGGCGGCCCGCCCCCTGTTCGCCCGTCAGGGCTTCGAGGGCACGTCGGTGAGGCAGATCACGAAGGCGGCCGATGTGAATCTCGGCGCGGTCACCTACCATTTCGGCTCCAAGCGCGCCCTGTACGAGGAGGTCCTGGCGCGTGCCACGCGGCCGCTCGTGGACGCGGTGGACGGGAAGGGGGAGCCCGGTGGCGCCGCGGGCGGCGGGGCGACCGAGAGGATCGAGACTGCGCTCCGCACGCTCCTGGGGGCGCTGCGGGAGCACCCGGACCTTCCCGGCCTGCTCTTCCAGGAGGCGGCCGCCGGCCGGGAGACGCCGGAGCCCGTCTCCGAGACGCTGCACGGGCTGCTCGAGCGCCTGGCCGGGCTGGTTCGGCACGGGAAGACCTACGAGAGCCTGGAGGCCGGCGACCCGGTGCTCACGGCGGCCAGCCTCCTGGCGCAGACGCTCTCGTTCGGCCTTCTGTGGCGAACGCTCGAGCGCCCGGCGCCCAAGGGCGTGCTCGGCAGGTCCCAGGCCGGACTCGAGGCGCACGTGGTCGACTTCACGCGCAGGGCCCTGGCCCGGGAGGTGGGAGGAAGCCGCCGCTAGCCGGCGCCGCGCCCGACGCTCGGGCCGCGAGGGACCCGACGTCGGGCCGGCGTCAGCTCAACCCCCGATGCCCCTCTCGCCCAGCAGGGCGTAGAGACGCGCCAGCGCCTCGATCCCGTCGTGGTAGACGTCCAGGTCCATCCACTCGTTGGGCGCGTGGAGGTTGGAGCCCGGCAGGCAGAAGCCGATCGGCGCCACGGGCGCGCCCAGGGTGTCGGCGAACAGCGCCACGATCGGGATCGACCCGCCTTCGCGGATGAACACGGGCTCCCTCTCGAAGGCCGCCGCCATCGCCTCGGCCACGATGTCGAAGAGCGGGCCTTCGGGATCGACGGCCCACGGCAGTCCCTCGTTGAACAGCGTGGTCTCCACCTCGATCCCCCTCGGCGCGAGCTCGCGCACGTAGGCGTCGAACGCGTCGGAGATCGCGTGCGGGTCCTGATCGGGCACCAGGCGCATGGAGATCTTGGCCATGGCCGTCGCGGGGAGCACGGTCTTGGCCCCCTCCCCGGTGAAGCCCGAGAGCAGGCCGTTCACGTCCAGGGTGGGCCGGTACCAGACCCGCTCCAGCGTGTCGAACCCCTCCTCGCCGACCAGCTCCGACGCGCCCACCTCCTCGAGGAAATCGGTCTCGTCGAAGGGGAGGCTCGCCATGTTCTCGCGGGCCTGGTCGGTGATCTCACGCACGTCGTCGTAGAAGCCCGGCACGGTGACCCGGTTGCGGTCGTCCTTGAGCTTCCCGATCACCTCCGCCAGGGCGTTGGCCGGGTTCTGGACGGCGCCGCCGTACACGCCCGAGTGGAGGTCGCTGGAGGGTCCGCGGAAGCGGACCTCGAAGTACACGAGACCCCGGAGCCCGGTCGTGATCGTCGGGATGCCCTTCTCGAACATCCCGGTGTCGCTGAGGATCACGGCATCGCAGGCCAGGCGCTCCCGCTGCTCGACCAGGAACTCCTCCACGTTGACGCTCCCGACCTCCTCCTCGCCCTCGATCACGAGCTTCAGGTTCACCGGGAGCCGCCCCGTCGCCTCGTGGCAGGCCTCGAGGGCCTTGAGGTGCATGTGGACCTGGCCCTTGTCGTCGGTGGCGCCCCGCGCGTAGACGCGGCCCTCCCGGACCGTCGGCTCGAACGGAGGGGAGTCCCACAGCTCCTCGGGGTCCGCCGGCTGGACGTCGTAGTGCCCGTACACGAGCACGGTCGGCGCGTCGTCGTCGACGTGGTGCTCGCCGAGGACGATCGGGTGCCCCGGCGTATCGACCAGCTCGACCTCCGAGACGCCCGCCTCCCGGATGCGCTCGGCCACCCACTCGGCGCATCGCCGGACGTCGTCCCGATGGCCGCTGTCCGTGCTGATGCTCGGGATGCGGAGGAAGTCGAAGAGCTCCTCCTCGAACGCGTCCCGGTGGCTCCGGATGTATTCGTCGATGCCGCTCACGTGATCCTTCCTCTCTGCCTGGGTCCTCGTCCGATCGGAAAACTAAGGCCGCGGCGGAGTCCGGGACGAGCCTTCAGGACCCGCTCCCGTCGCCGTCGCCGTCTCGCTCCTCCGTCCCCTCGTCCGGGGGCCTCTCGCTCTGCGCCCCGTCCTCGGCCCGCTCGAGGTCCAGGTACCGGTAGCCCGAGCGCTCCCGCCGGCCCCGCTCCCGGACCCGGACGGGCCTCCGGAAGACCGGCCCGTCGAAGCTGAACGTGTGGAACTCTCCCTTCTCGCCGCAGGGATCGACGTCGGGCCGCGCCCGGATCTCGGCCAGGAGGTCGCCCTCGAGCTCCCGGCCCAACCAGGCGGGGTCGGCCTTCTCGAGCCACACGCTCACCACGATCGCCCGGTAGCCCAGGGTGACGTACTCCCGCGCCAGGCGGGCGGGATCGCCGCCCCACAGGGGCTCCACGTGCTCGAACCCCTCGTCGCGCACCCGCTCCTCGTACCAGGCCCGCACGTCCTCCAGGTGGATGTTCCCGAACACGACCGCATCGACGCCCGCCTCGCGGAGCCGCCCGAGGCCTCGCCGGAGGGCCTCCTCGAAATGGTCGGGCTCGGCGGCCTGGAGCACGGCCTCCAGGCCGAGCGCGTCGGCCTGGGCGGCGATGAGGTCCGGGGGAACGCCGTGGTAGGCCACCCGCTCCGACTCCCCGTCGTAGACCGTCAGGAGGTGGGTCACACGCCAGCCTTCGCGCCGCGCGCGGTGGAGCGCCAGGGTCGAGTCCTTCCCTCCCGACCAGGCCACGGCCGCCGTGGCGCCCTCCTCCCCCTCGCTCACGCCGGGTCTCCCGCTCCCCGGGCGGCCCGCTCCATCGTCATGTCCAGCGCGGCGGCAAGGAGGCCGCGCCTCGGGTTCCCCGCGCGGCCCACGGCCTCCTCGACCGCCCCCTCGATCAGGCCGGCGATCGAGTCGAAGACGGCCGCGGGGTCGTCGGGCTCCGCGCCCCGCATGAAGTGGTAGAAGGAGCGGGCCGCTCCGCAGTTGGCCACCATGTCCGCGATCACCGCGAAGCGGCCGTCCGCCTCGCGCTCGAGCCGGGTGTCGCCGGGCTCGGCGGCCGCGAACGGGCGGTTGGCGCCCGAGGCCACGATCTCCACGCCGCGCTCCTCCAGCGCGTCGAGCGCGGCCCCGTCCAGGGTCCCCGAGGCGGCGGCGCACACGTAGATGGTCCCGGCGGCCCGCTCGAATCGGCGGCGGTCCGCCGTGCCCCTGGCCGGCTCCACGGGAAGGAGGTTCCGGCGGCGGCGCCGGAGGAGCTCGGCCACGGCCTCCGGACCCAGGGGAGCGTCCGGCACCAGGCCGTGGCGCGCGTCCACGATCCCGGCGATCGGGACGCCGGCGCGGGCCAGGTACCAGGTGGCCGCCCCGCCCACGTTCCCGAAGCCCTCGACGAGCGCCGGGGTCGTGGTCGGGTCGCGTCCCTGCAGCTCGAGGAGCTTCAGCGTGGCCCGGGCCACCCCGTAGCCGGTCACGAGGTCGATCACCCGGAGGTCGTGCGCCCCCGGGACCGTCCGATCGGGGTCGGCCGGGCCGTGCAGGGCCGACTCCATCGCCTCGAGGCGGGCGGCGAGCGCTTCCCCCGCCAGGCGGAAGTGGCCCCGGGCCACGCCCTCCTGCGGGTGACGGATCCCGAGGGAGCGGCACAGCGGCACCACGTCCCGCGCCTCGTCCACGTTGAGGTCCCCCGCCGTCCCGTAGCAGGAGCGCAGGAAGGGCTCGATGGCCGCGAACCAGCGCTCCAGGACCTCCTCGCGCCGCGGGTCGGCCGGGTCGAAGGCGATCCCGGACTTGGCGCCCCCGATCGCAGGTCCTGAGAGCGCGAACTTGAGCTCCATGATCTTGGCCAGGTACACGACCTCGTCCGGTCCGAGACCCCGGCGCATGCGGGTCCCGCCGCCCGCGGCTCCGCCCCGACGGCTGTTCAGGACCAGCCACCCCCGGGCCTCCGAGTGGGGGTCCGTCCAGGCCAGCACGGTCTCGGGAGGCTCCCGGAGGAACGCCCCGTACCGGCTCCAGACCGTCTCCGGGGCGGCCGAGGTCCGCTTCACCCCGCCCCCCCGCCCGTCCCGTCGGCGGGGCCCCCGGCCGGACGCGCGCCGGCGCTGCCGCGGCCGCCTCCGCCGCTCGCTTCGTTCCACGCGTCGTTCGAGCGGTCGATGTCCGGGAACCGGTGGTCCGGATCGAGCCGCACCTCCCGCACCTCGCCCCCGGCGTCCACGGCCCGGGTCACCGTCCGGGTGCCGGCCCACACGCCGGCCGGCCAGCGCACGTCCACGGCCCGGCCGTCCGCGGTCTCGAGCCGGAGGAGGACGGGCATCACCGCCCCGCCCCTGTTCTCGACCGTGACCCGCACCGAGTCCCCCTCCTGCCGCACGCCGGCCACCGCCTGGTCCAGCACGTCGGTCCGGTAGAACCACTCCCTCCAGAACCAGTCGAGGTCGCGGCCCGCCGCGCGCTCCACGGCCGCGAAGAAGTCCCAGGGGAGCGGGTGCCGGTAGCGCCACGCCCGGGCGTAGCCCGCGTAGGCGCTCTCGAAGGCCGCCTCCCCGACCACGGTGCGGAGGGCGTGGAGGACCGTGGCGGGCTTGGTGTAGGCGGCCACGACCCGGCCGCGGGGGCTCGTCACGTGGTCGGTGTGCTGCATGAGGGGCGCCTCCACCCCGGCGCGCGCCGCACCCAGGTAGCTCGCCATGTCGCCCAGCCGGCCCCGCTCGTCGCCGAAGAAGTCGGCGGCGGCGAGGTTCTCGTCGAAGCTGGTCAGGCCCTCGTCCATCCACGCGTACGCCGCCTCGGGCGATCCCACCTGCATGGGGAACCACTGGTGGCTCAGCTCGTGGGCCAGGACGCCGTACAGCCGCCGGCCCGGCCCCGAGCGCCCGATGAACACGAGCATCGGGTACTCCATGCCGCCCACCGGCCCGAACGCGGCGCTCGCGTGCGGCCACGGGTAGGGGGCTATGAAGCGGCTGTAGTGCTCGAGCGCGTGCTTCTCGTAGCGGGCCGCGTCGCCCCACCAGGAGATCTGCGGGTCGTAGAGCGCGTCGACCCGGGTGCGCCCCACCTCGCCGCCCACCCGGGCGCCCACCGCGTCCCACACGTACCGGTCGCTGGCCGCGAAGGCGAAGTCTCGCACGCGCCGGGCCCGGAACCTCCAGGTGAGCCGGCCGTCCCCGCCGCCCGGCCGGGTGGCCTTCCCCGCCGCCCGATCGGCCGCGCTCACCACCGCCACCGTCGAGTCTCGGCCGGCCGCCCCGCGCAGCCGCTCCATCGCCCCCGGGAGGAGCACCCGGTCCGGGTTCTCGAGCGTCCCGGTGGCCGTGGCCAGCCATCCCGCCGGCAGCGTCAGCTCCACCTGGAAGTCGCCGTACTCCAGGTAGAACTCACCGTCCCCGAGGTACGGCGTCCGGTCCCATCCGTGCACGTCGTCGTACACGGCCACCTGCGGGTACCACTGGGCCACCACGAACACGTCGTGGCCGATCCTCCCGGTCCGGAAGGCGTCCGGGCCCGGGACCTCGTAATGCCAGGCGAACCGGAGCTCCGCGGTGTCGCCGGGCGCCACGGCCCGCGGCAGCCTCAGGGTCGCCAGCGTGCCGTCCACCGTGTAGCCCGCCGCCCCACCGTCCGGGGTCCCGTCCGCGCTGGCCGAGGCGGGTCCCGAGTCGGGCCCCGGACCCGCCCCCTCGGAGAGGACGGCCCCCTGCGCCTCGACGCTCTCCAGGTGCATGCCGCCCGTGAGGCGTACCGTCCGGTCCCGCTCGGCGCCGGGCGCGAACACGTTCTGGTAGAGGTGGACCACCATCGTCCGCAGCGTGTCCGGAGAGCGGTTCACGTAGCGGACGGACTCGCGGCCGCGCACCCGGTCCGAGTCGGGCACGAGCTCCGCGCGGATCCTGTAGTCCACTTCCTGCTGCCAGTAGGCGGGACCGGGGACCCCGCTGTCGGTGCGGGTCCCCGCCCGGATCGCCGCCCGGTAGCCGGCCGGGGGCACCACGGGCCGGAAGACGGGGATGTCGGAGACGAGGCCGGTGTCGACCCGGGCCGCGCCGGGGGAGGCGGGGGCGGCGGGCGGCGCGCTCGGGCGAGCACCGGCGGAGCCGGGCCCGGGCGCCGCGGCGCCCGGCACGGCCGCGGCCGCCAGGGCCGCCACCGCCGCGAGGAGGGCCGCGACACGCCGGGCCGCGGCGCCCGGCGTCCAGCCGTGCCTCTCGACCCGGGCGCCTCCCACCGACATCGGCTGCTCCTCCATCTCCCGTCTCCTGGCGGCTTCGTCTCGATCGCTCCGGCGGCGGCTCCCCGAGCGCGGCCGGCCGCAAAACTAGTGAGGCGCCGGTGAGCGAGACAGTCCGCCGGGCCGCCGCGCGGGCGGCGGCCGGCCGGACCCGCCCGGGGCGGCTTGCTTGCCCCCGAAACGGGCGTTACGCATCGTGCATAAAGACGCGGACCGCAGGGGGTTCGCCCCCCGTTCGCCGCGCGCGCCCGTCCGCCGCCCACGGAGTCCCCGCGCCACGGGAGGAGCCCATGAACCCGTTCCCCTGCCACGCCCCGGTCCGGGGCGAGGATCTCTGCGACCGCGAGGACCCGCTCGAGGCGGTGCTCGCCGCCGCGGGGGCCGGCCGGCCGCTGGCCGTGGCCGGACCGCCGGGAGCGGGCGTGAGCTCCCTGGCGCGGGAGGCGACCGCGCGGCTGGCCGGCGAGGGCCTCGCTCCCGTCCCGGTGTCGCTCGTCACCGTGGCCGACGCCGCCGACCTCGAGGCCCGCCTCGTCTCCGCCCTCGAGGCCGCCCCCGGACGGCCGCCCGCCCGCCGGATCCTGGTCGACGACGCGGACCGCCTGGCCGGTACGGGCGAGGACGCTGACGTCCGGGAGGCGATCGCCCGGGCGGGCGGCGGGCCGGGCCCTCTCCTGTTCGGCCACGACGGGGCCGCGCTCCTCGAGCTGCTGGGCGGCGCGGACGAGGACGTCCTCCTCGAGGTCGGCCCTCTCCCGTTCGCCGCCTGGCTCCCCTACGCGCTCGAGCGCTTCCTCGAGACCGACGTGTGGGTCTCGAACGACCAGGTCGAGGCCGCGCACCGGCTCGTGGGCGGCCACCCGCGCCACCTCCAGGGCCTCTTCCACGAGCTGTGGGACCTGGCCGGGGGCCGGGGAGGCCGGGTGGAGGACGAGATGCTCCAGGCGGCGCTGGAGCGGGTCCTGGGACGCCGCGCTCGCGAGTGGCGCGCCGTGTGGGACGGCCTCACGGCCAACCAGCGCCGGTTCCTCAGAGGCGTCGCGCGGGCCGGGACCGAGCCCCATCCCTTCTCCTCGGCCTCCCTGGAGCGCTCGGGCCTCGCGAGCGCGTCGAGCGCCCAGCGCGCCGCCTCCTCGCTCGAGGGGAGGGGCCTCCTCGTCCGCACGCCCGGCGGGGGCCTCCGCCTCGTCGACCCCCTGCTCGGACGGTGGCTCGCCGCGGAGCCGTGAGCTCGGGCCGGGCCGGCTACTCCCACTCGGTCCAGCGGAGGAGCGGGAGGAGCTGGGGCCGCCCGTCGTGGAGCCAGTCGGCCGGCGGCCACGCCACCTCCCCCAGGGGCGCGATCCTGCACGCCCCGAGGCGCGCGGCCAGATCGGCCAGGGCCGGGAGGCCTTCCCTCCCCGCGTAGCCCACGGTCTGCACCCGCCCCTCGAGGGGACCGAGCGTGCGCCCGAGCTCCTCCACGCCCGCCGCGCCGTGCACCCGCACCAGGCGTGGGAGGCCCAGCGTGAGGAGCGGGTCCTCGCCGCCCACGACCACCGTCCAGGCCAGCCCCTCTCCGCCCAGGACGTGCACGTCCCGCCCGGCCAGCCCGGCGAACTCCGCCTCCGCCCGGGCGGAGCGGATGGCCACCGCGGTCGCCTCGTCGGGCTGGGGCCTCGGAAGGCGGGCCACCTCCTCCTCGAGCGCCTCCGCCAGGCGCCGGCCCAGCTCGAGCGGGTCACTTCCGACCGCGTACGCGAGGCGGGGCGAGACGCACCCCTGCTGCTCGTAGGCGCACACGTCCGCGGCAAGGGCGGACGCGGCCTCCCCTGCGGACGCGTCCGGGAGCGCCACGGCCACGCCCAACCGGGGGCCGTACGCCACCAGGTCCTCGTCCCCGGGCACCCGCCCGCGCACGCCGCGGACCGCCTCTTCGCCGCCGTAAACGACCACTTTACCTGCGCGCTTTACCCACGTGTCCCAGGCCGCCTCCCCCCCGTCGGCCGGCCACCACGTCGTGGCCAGCGAACGGCCGAGCGCCGGCTCCTCGGCGGTGAGGGCGCGGGCGAAGCAGGCCAGGAGGCCGGGCTCCGAGCCCGGCGCCCTCGACAGGACCCCCGACCGGACCAGGAGCCCGCGGATGGCGGCGGTCACGGCGACCCCGGGGACGTTCCCGGCGTGAACGACGAACAGGAGGGGAGGGCCGGAGGCGCGCCGCCGGCGTCCCGGGAGGATCGCGCCTTCGTCGGTCCAGCCGTCGAGCACGGCGGTCCCTCCCAGCTCCCGCTCCACGACCCGGTGGAGGGCGTCCTCCGTCCACGAGCGGCCCATCCCCGACAGCGTCTCCTCCGCCAGGGCGCTCGGCCAGCCCAGCTCCTCCGAGAGGGTCGAGGCGGCCTCCCGGCCGGCGGGGTCCGAGGGATCGGCCACGCGGCCGGCCGCGGCGGCGGCGGCCTCGATGACCCGCGCGGTGGCGAGGCGGCCGCGGCCTTCGAGGGCGGCCGCGCGCACCTCGTCGGCCACGGCCTCCGCGTCCTCCCGCGACAGGGCCGGCACCCGGAAGGAAGCGCCGGCCGCCGTGCGCCCCGCCTCGGTCTCGCGGCCGTCCCTCCCGGGGAGGCCCGGGAGATGCCAGGGCACGCCCCTCACCCGCGCGCCTCGAGCAGCTCCGCGGTGGCCAGGGAGCAGCCGCGGGGCGGGGCGCCGGGCGAGCGGCCGACCCACTCGAGCGCGCCCCCGCGCATCCGCCCCAGGTCCTCGGTGAGCACGGCCACGGCGCTCCCCGCGTTGGCCAGGTCCACGTGGCACAGGACTCCGGCCTCCCCCTCGGGGAGCGGCTCCAGGGTCGTCGGGTCCAGGACGCGGGTCTTCAGCCAGGGCGGTCCCTCGAGGAGCGGGCGGCCCGGCACGCGGCCGTAGCGCTGGGAGAGGAGCTCGGTCATCCCGAGCTCGTTCACGACCCGGCCGGGGGGCACCCCGAGGGCCGACCGCGCGCGGCGCAGGACGTCGTCCCGCTCGAGGCCATCCCTCCCCTTGGCGCCGCCCGTGTCCATGATGACCGAGCCGGCCGGGAGCTCCACGGAGGTCCCACCCGCCTCCAGCTCGCGGAGCCACGCGTCCAGCCCCAGGGTCGTGGCCAGGAGGCACGCCGGCACGCCGTCCGCCGCGCATCCCTCCGCGAACGCGAGCGCCGCCCCGGCGTCCGGCCCGGACTCCCCGGCCAGCTGTCGCGATCCGGGCGCCCCGAACGTCCGGAGCACGTCGTCGCACATGAAGGAGAGGGAGGAGTCCGGCGCCTCCTCGAAGGCCGTGACGAGCGATCCGATCCGGTGGTCGCGGATCGCCTCCGCGCCGGCCCCAGCGCCCTCTCCGGCCGGCCGCCCCCCGGCGCGAGCGCGGCCGGCCTCCGCCCGCCCCCGGCTCCCGCCCAGGACGAAGCGCGCGAAGGGCGGGCGGAGCGCCGCCCGGTACAGGTCCGGATGGGTGACCCGGTGCGTCCCGCGCCGGCCGCCCCCGCGCGTCGTCCCGCTGGTCCTGAACACCAGGTCCCCCGGACCCGGGGCGGCCACCGTGAGCTCGACCTCCCGGAACGCCGCGGTGGGCACGGGCGGGACGGCGCGCCAGCCGTCCACGGAGGCGGGGTCCGCCCCCCGCCGGCGGCAGTACTCCCGGTAGACCGGGACGTGCTCGAACTGGAGCTCGAAGGCCCGCAGGGCCAGCTCGCCGAAGAGGTCGTCCGGCCAGGGGCGGGGATCCCGGCCCCAGGCGGCGAAGCGCTCCTCCAGCTCTTCGGCGAGCGCGTTCAGCCGGTCGCGGCGTTCCACAGCCAGAGCAGGATCGTGGCGGCCGCCATGCCCGCGAAGATCGGCACCCCGGTGCGCACGGCCTCGTACAGGAGCGCCAGCGTCGGGATGTCGCCGTGGCTGAAGACCGTGATCGTGAGGATCTTGCTCCCCGACAGGAAGCTGCGGGCGATGAGGACCGGGATGAGCGGGGTCATCACGCCCACCCACACGGCGGTGGCCATGCCCCAGGGCCGGTTGCCGCGCACCAGCCCGACCACGAAGGAGAGGCCGAAGAGCACGATCTCGGTCACCCGGAGGCTTCGGGGGGAGTTGGTGAACCAGGGCTGGATCAGCCCCCGCCGCGCCGCCTGCTCGAAGCCCGGCCACGCGGACTGCACGTAGAGCTCCTGCCAGGCCGTCACGAAGTGGAGGTGCAGGAAGGCGAAGGTCAGCGCCCCGAGGATCCCGGCCAGGATGAAGGACGGGAATTCCTTCCTCGCCATGTCTCCCTCTTCGTGAAGATGTCCGCCGGCGTCGCGGGACCTTCCGCCGACCCCTCCCCGGAAGGGGAAGGCCCTTCACTTTAAGGCCTCCCACCTCCTCCGGCCAACAGCGCGGGGCGTTGCCGCGCCGCGCGGAGCCCCGCACGTTGGCCTGGCCCCGGACCCGAGTCGGAGGAGATGAGATGAGCGCGAAGAGCCTGGTGGAGGGCTTTCCGGTGGTGGTGGAGCTCCCGGTCCAGTGGGGCGACATGGACGCCTACGGCCACGTCAACAACGTCGTCTTCTTCCGCTACTTCGAGTCGGCCCGCGTCGAGTACCTGGTGCGCTGCGCCTTCACGTCCTCCTACGAGGCGCACCGGGTCGGCGCCATCCTGCACTCGACCTCCTGCCGGTTCCGCCGCCCGCTCTTCTATCCCGACCGGGTCCTGAGCGCCACGCGGCTGGCGGGGCTCGGGGAGGACCGGTTCGAGATGGAGTACCGGGTCGTGTCGTTCGAGCAGGAGGCGGTGGTCGCGGAGGGCACGGGCGTCGTGGTCTCCTTCGACTACGAGGCCCGGACGAAGGTGCCGATCCCGGACGGGGTCCTGCGCGGCATCGAGGAGCTGGAGGACGGGCTCCCGGAGGACTAGAAGGCCGTTGAAGAACTGGGCGCGGCTCGCTCCAGTTCTTCAACGGCCTTCTGGGGCAGCGGCCCGCCTCAGTGGCCCTCCAGGACCCCGGTCATGGTCTTCCCCTTCCGGACCCACTGCACCACGACCGAGTCCCGGGGCGCCACGCCCACGAGGGCGGCGCGGAGATCGGTGCCGTCGTGCACGCGGCGGCCCGCGGCCCTGACCACCACGTCCCCCGCCCTGAGGCCGAGCATGCCCGCCGGCGTCCCGGGGAGGACGCGGAGCACCAGGAGCCCGCGGTCGGCCCCCTCGAAGTACTCGGCCAGCTCGGGGGTCAGCGGCCTGAACTCGGCCCCCGCCAGCCGGGCGATCCCGCGGCCCGACGCCAGCGCGGCATTCCTCCGGGCCGAGGAGCGGGCCCACTGCCGATAGGCCTGCCGCAGGGAGTCCATCCGCACCCGGGCCTCGGCCAGGACCGAGTCCTGGAAGATCTCGAGCCTGCGGGTCAGCGAGTCGTCCATGCGGCCCTGCCAGGTGCTCCAGGGCGCCTGTCGGCCCGAATCGCCCGAGCTCCAGGCGAACACGGTCGCGCCCTCCGGCGCGCCGGGCGGCGAGGCGAGCCGGAACAGCCGCCCCCCGGCGGCGCCGGGCGCGGACGGCCGCATGGGATGGACGCGGATGCGCAGCACCCCGCCCTCGTCCAGTCCGGTGTCGGCCACCCGCACGCGGAGGAGCCGCGAGCCCGAAGGCCACGTCGCCGGCGTCACGCGCAGCGTCCGGCGGCCGCCCTCCCGGGCGACCGCGACCCTCACCGGCCGCCCCGCCTCCAGTCCGGCCAGCACCCGCTCGCCCGCCTCCGAGCCCAGGGGGTGACCTTCCACGGAGAGGAGGGTGTCCCCGGGCTCCAGGCCCGCCTGGTCGGCCGGACCGCCGACCACGACGGTCTCGGCCACGTACACCGGGTGGCAGCCCGGGGCGGAGTCGTCCGGGGCCCGAGCGCCGGCCGAATCGTCCCGGTCGGGCCGGATCTCCGCGGGGCGATCGGCGGCCGCCGGGCAGGCCGGCCGATCGGAGATGCCCACGCCGATCCAGGCGGACGCGCTTTTACCCGCCTGCTGCGCGGGGAGGCCGGTCGCGGCCGCGGCCACCGCCAGGAAGCCGGCGGCGGCCGCGCCCACGCGCCGCGGAAGGCTCATCGGTACTCGAGCGACGCCACGTGGAGGGCGCGGTCGAGCGCGTCGCGCTCGGCCACGACCTGGAACAGGAAGTCGTTGATCGCCGGGTCGGCCGGAGCGTCCTGGAGCGCCTCGCGCGAAGCGCGGATCAGAGCGTCCAGGCGCGCCAGGTGCTGGGCGGCCTCCTCGGGATGCTGGAGCACCTCGGACGGGGAGGGCCCCCTGGCCCGGAGCGCCTGCAGGCGCGAGTAGAGGACGCGGTAGGGACGCGGCAGGTCCGGCGGGAGCGAGACCGAGGAGTCGGACCCGTCCGTCGGCGCGAGCGACGCGGCGACCGCGGAGCCGTCCGTCGTCTCCGATGCGGGCGTCGCGCCGGCCGGGCCATCCGGCGACGCCGCGGCCTGCGCCGGGCCCGCGTCGGCCAGCCCCGGGCTCGCGGCCCGGGTCCCCGACGCCGCCCCCGACACCGTCGGCGGGGCCACCCACAGGCCCAGGCCCACGCCCGCCGCGAACACGATCACGGCGGCCGCCGCGCGGACCGACCCCGACAGCCACCCGCCCCCGAAGTCCAGCGTCGGCCAGCCGGCGGCGCGCTCCCGCTCCTCCCGGACGGGCAGCCGCGCCTCGATGGCCTCCCAGCCCGCCTCCGGGGGATCGAGGTCGTCGAGGGCGGAGAGGGCCATGCGCATCCTGCGCATGACGTTGAACTCCCGCCGGCAGGCCGTGCAGCCGCGCAGGTGGTCGCGCGCGGCGGGCCAGGCCTCGGGCTCGTCGATCAGGGCCGACAGTGTCTCGTGCTCCAGGTGCTCCGGCATCGTTCCCGCTTCAGACTTCGCTCTGCGCCGCCGCAGCGGAGCCGCCCGGATCGAGCAGCTCCCGCATGCGGGCGCGAGCCTTGTGGAGCTGCGACTTCGACGTGCCCGGGGCCACGTCCAGCAACTCTCCGATTTCCTCGTGCGTGTGCCCCTCCAGGTCGTGGAGGACGAGCACCCTGCGGTAACCCGGCGGAAGGCGGTCCAGCGCCTCCGCCAGGAGCCGCTGGTTGATGACCGCATCGTCCAGGTCGGCCGCGGAGCTCGTGAGCTCCGCCTCCTGCTCGACCTCGTCCCTCCGCCCGCGCCTCCGCAGGCGGTTCAGGGCCGTGTTGGTGGCGAGGCGGTACATCCACGTCCCGAAGGAAGCGTCGCCGCGGAAGAGGTGGAGCTTTCGGAAGGCCCGGATCCAGGCGTCCTGCGCCAGGTCCTCGGCCAGCGCGTCGTCTCCGGCCAGCCGGCGCACCACGGTGTAGACGCGGGCGGCGTGGGCCCGGTACAGCGCTCCCATCGCCTCCCTGTCTCCCGCCCTGGCACGCTCGACGAGCTGTCCCTCTTCCACCGCACTCCCCGGCTAGAACCGAAGATTGGATGAACGGCCTCGCGGAAGGGTTGCCCGGGCCGCCGCTCCCGATGTCGTGACCGGTGCTACCCCCGGCCGATCGTCAGGGTCGGGCCGCTCCCCCGCCCAGACGCCGGAAGAGCCACGGCACGACGGGGAACACGGTCGCCGCCACGACCAGGCCGCTGAGGGCGTCGACGCCGTAGTGGAAGCGGCCGTACACCGTCCCGATCACGAGCGCGGTGACGGGGAGGAGAAGGATCCAGAACGTCCGGCGCGCGTCCCGCCACGTCCCGAGCAGGGCGGAGACCGAGGCGGCCACGTGCGAGCTCGGGAAAGCCGTCCCCTTGGAGGATCCGCCCTCGACGACGGTGTGGACGAGGGCGTAGACGGGGCCGCGGGCGGGCGCCCCCTCGAGCGGCGGGAAGAGATAGCGGGGCCCCGCCACCGGGAAGACCGCGAAGCACAGGTAGCAGACGAAGAAGGCGAGGGAGACGGTCAGGGTGAGCCGCTCCAGCCCCCGGTCGCCGCCCGCCAGATAGGCGCCGAGCGCGGCCGTCGGCACGATGAGGTAGTAGGAGAAGTAGCCCGCGTGCAGGATCTCCGAGAGCCACGCGTACGGAAGGGCGCGCGCCGCCGCCAGGCTGAGCTGCGTCCCGAACAGGGTCCGCTCCCACCCCTGCACCGTGGCGTCGAAGTAGCCGTGGAAGAGGAGCTGGTCCAGGACGCGGAGCTCCGCGTACAGGACCGGGATCGCGACCAGGGGGAGGGCGATCCGCAGGAAGCGGAGCGCCGACCCGCCCGGCAGCGGGCGCCGGGCCAGGAGGACCACCAGGGCCGCCCCGGCCGCGTGCGCGGCCGCCAGCTCGAGGCCCGCCCGGCTCCCGCCGGCCAGCGCCAGGACCGCGCTCACGAGCAGGTAGGCCACCAGGAGGACGTCGGGGGCCAGCGCCCCCGGGGCGTGGGTCCCGGCCGCCGCACGGCCGGCATCCCCGGCCGGCGCGCTCCCGGCGCCGTGCGGGGCGGCGGGGGGCTCCGCGGCTTCCGTCGCGCTCACAGCCATCCCTCCTCCCGGTACCACGCCACGGTCCGGCGGAGCCCCTCGGGCAGCGGGACCTCGGCCTTCCAGCCGAGCGCCTCCTCGGCGCGCGCGGGGTCGCAGGTCCAGCGGTGGCGGGCCACGTCCTTCGCGCGCCGCAGGTCGAGCGGCGGCGTGCGACCGACGATCCGGAAGGCCGCCTGCGAGACGGCGCCCGCCGCCTCGAAGGCGGCCGAGGGTACGGTGACCAGCCGCACGCTCCGCCCCAGGGCCTCCTCCATGCCCCGCGCCACGTCCTCCCAGGCGTAGACGTCCCGCTCGGCCAGCGGGAAGGGACCGAACCCGGGGTCCGCGCCCAGGGCGTCCAGCGCCGCACGGGCCACGTCCTCGGCGTACACGGGCTGCAGGCCGCCCCCGGCCGAGGGCGCCACGAGCCAGCCCCGCGACGCCGTCCGGAACAGGGGGAGGAGCTCGGTGTCGCGGGGACCGTAGACGCCGCCGGGGCGGAGCGCCACGACCTCCAGGGCCTCCTCCAGCCCCCTGAGCCGCTCCTCCGCCTCCCGCTTGCTCGCCCCGTAGGCGCTCGCGGGCCCCCCGGCCCCGTCCGGGCCCCGCGCCGCCAGGCTGCTCATGTACACGAAGCGCCGGGCTCCCGCCCGCATCGCCGCCTCGGCCAGCCGCACGGAGCCCTCGGCGTTCACGCGCCGGTAGAGCTCGGGGCGCGGGACGCGGGTCACGCCGGCCACGTGGATCACGGCCGCCACGCCCTCCACGGCCCGCTCCAGGGCCTCCGGGCTCCGGAGGTCGGCCCGGACCAGCTCGACGTCCAGGCTCTCGAGCCAGCGGGTGTCGCTCGTCTCGCGGACCGTGCACCGGAGCCGGACCCCGGCGTCCCGTGCCGCGCGGGCCACGTGGCTCCCGACGAAGCCGGTGGCGCCGGTGAGGAGGACGGGGCCGTTCACGGTCCGGGAGGCCGGACCGCGGTGGGGGTGGGGCGGCTCACCGGAGCGCGCACGGGGAGCCGGTCAGACCGGCCGGTCGTAGAGGGCGTAGCGCTTGTAGACCTCGGCGCCGATCCGGTCCAGGGGCCGCCGCATCGCCTCGTTGTCCTCCAGGATCCAGGAGAACTCGCCCACGGTGATCCCGCGCGCCGCGCCGCGGCGGAACAGCTCGTAGTACATCAGCGCGTCCACGCCCTTCCCCCGCCACGCCTCCACCAGCCCCAGCGTCAGCACGCGCATCCGGTGGATGTTCCGCGAGTGCCACAGGATCTTCAGGAGGCCGAAGGGGAAGAGCCGGCCGTTGGCGTGCTTGATGGCCCTGTTGAAGTCGGGCAGGGCCAGCGAGAACCCGATCGGCTCACCCTCGGGGTCCTCGGCGATGAGGACCAGGTCCGGATCGACGGCGGGCTTGAGCTCCTTCGCCAGGAACCGGAACTCCTCGTCCGTCATCGGGACGAAGCCCCAGTTGTCCTCCCACGCGGCGTTGTAGAGGCGCTGGACCAGCTCCAGCTCCCGGTCGAACTCCTTCATGCGGATGGAGCGGACCGAGACCCCGTAGCGCTTCTTCACGAGCTCGGCGCCGCGCTCCAGACGCTCGGGAGGCCGGTTGTCCCGGAGGACGTAGGCCAGCAGGCCCATGGCCTCCTCGAAGCCGGCGCCCGTCACCAGGCGCTCGTAGTACGGGGGGTTGTAGGCCATCATGATCATCGGCGGGTCGTCGAACCCCTCGACCAGGAGACCCGAGATGTCGTTGGTGGACGGGCTCGTCGGCCCGCGCATCGTCTCGAGGCCCCGCTCGCGCAGCCACGCCCTCGCGGCGTCGAACAGCGCGGCCGCCACCTCCGGCTCGTCCACGCTCTCGAAGAAGCCGAAGAAGCCGACGGGCTCGGCGTGGCACTCCACGTGCCGCCGGTTGTGGATGGCCGCGATCCGCCCCACCGGCTCGCCGTTCCGGCGGGCCAGGTAGAGCTGCATGTCCGAGTGGAGGTGGAAGGGGTGCTCCTCCGGGTCGAGCATCGTCCTCATGTCCCGGATGAGGGGCGCGACCCAGTTCGGGTCCCCCTCGTAGATCCGCCAGGGGAGGCGGATGAACGCATCCTTCTCGCGGTCACCCCGGACGGGGCGGACCTCGACGCTCACACCACCCCGAGCTTCTTCCCGATCGCGCCGATGCGCTCGAGGACGAAGTCCAGCTGGTCGTCCGTGTGCGTGGCCATGTAGCTGGTGCGCAGGCGGCAGCTCCCCTCGGGCACCGCGGGCGGCACGACCGGGTTCGTGAACACCCCTTCGTCGAAGAGGGTCTTCCAGAACAGGAAGGTCTTGTCCATGGGGCCCACCAGGATCGGGATGATGGGCGTCTCGGTCGGGCCGATGTCGAAGCCCAGGTTCTGGAGCTCCCGCATCATCTTTCGGGTGTTCTCCCACAGCCTCTCGCGGTGCTCGGGCTCGGTGCGGATGATCTCGAGCGCCTTGAGGACGGTGGCCACGGCCGCCGGCGGCATGCTCGCGCTGAAGATGAGCGCGCGCGCGTGGTTCCGCAGGTAGTCGATGATCTCGGAGTCGCCCCCCACGAACCCGCCGATCGACGCGAAGGACTTGCTGAACGTGCCCGTGATGAGGTCGACCTCGTCGGTGAGGCCGAAGTGGGCGGCCGTGCCGTCCCCGTTCGGGCCCACGACGCCCAGGGAGTGGGCGTCGTCGACCATGAGCGCGGCGTCGAACTGCTCCTTGAGCTCGACTAGGCGCGGGACGTCGGCCAGGTCCCCCTCCATGCTGTAGACGCCGTCCACGGCCACGAGCTTGCCGCGCGACTCGCGGGTGGAGGCCATGAGGCGCTCGAGTCCGTCGTAGTCGCCGTGGTTGAAGCGCTGCACGTCCCCGAACCCGAGCCTCGCCCCGTCCTGGATGCAGGCGTGGTCGAGCTTGTCGACGAAGACCGTGTCGTTGCGGCTGATGAGCGCGCCCAGCGTGCCGAGGTTGGTCTGGTAGCCGGTGCTGAAGACCAGGGCGGCCTCCTTCCCGACGAAGTCCGCCAGCTCCTCCTCGAGCCGGTCGTGCAGGTCCAGGTTGCCGTTCAGGAACCGGCTCCCCGTGTTCCCGCTCCCGTACCGGTCCATCGCCTCCTTGGAGGCCTCGATGATGCGCGGATCGTGCGTGAGCCCCAGGTAGTTGTTCGAGCCGATCATGACCTTCTCGTGGCCGTCGATGACCACGGTCGTGTCACAGGAGCGCTCGATTCGCTGAAAATAGGGGTAGAGGCCCCGCTTCCGGAGGTCGTCGGCGGTCGTGAAGTTCTCGCACTTGGCGAAAACGTGCATGCTGTAGGGCCTCGTCGCTGGCTTGATGCGCGCCGGGTCTCCGGAGGGCCGCTCCGGAGCCCGGGCTGGTCGGTAGCGGGCAAAGCTACCGGGGCCCGGAAGGGGCGGCAAGCAACTCCGGTAGCTGTCGGGACGGTCCTCCGCGGCCGACCTTGGGAGGCGGATCCGAACGAGGAGAAGAGGATGGCGCCCGACGGAGACAGGTACGATCTGGTGGTGGTGGGCGGAGGCACCGCCGGGCTCGTCTCGACGGCGGTCGCCGCCGGCCTCGGGGCGCGCGTCGCGCTCGTGGAGCGGGACCGGCTGGGGGGCGAGTGCCTGTGGACGGGCTGCGTCCCGAGCAAGGCGCTCGTGGCCTCCGCCGGGGCCGCCGCGCTGGCCCGGTCCGGCGCGCGCTTCGGCCTGCCCCCGCTCGAAGCCGGGGTGGACACGGGCGCGGTGCTCGAGAGCGTCCGCGAGGCCCGGGCCCGCATCCAGCCCCACGACGACCCCGGGCGCTTCCGCGCCATGGGGGCGGAGGTGATCGAGGGGACCCCGGCCCGGCTCCTCTCCCCGGAGGAGGTGGAGGCCGGCGGACGCCGACTCCGCGCGCGGCGCATCATCCTGGCGACCGGCTCCCGGCCCGCCGTCCCGCCCATCGAGGGCCTCGAGGAGGCCGGATACATCACGCACGAGGGGCTCTTCGACCGCCCGCGCCTCCCGGGCTCGCTGGTCGTGCTCGGAGGGGGCGCGGTGGGCGTCGAGCTCGCGCAGGCCGCCGTGCGCCTGGGCGTCGAGGTCACGCTCGTCGAGCAGGAGCCCCGCCTCCTCCCGCGCGAGGACGCCGACGTCTCGGCCGTCGTGGCGGCCGCGCTCGAGGAGGACGGCGTCCGGGTCCTGGCGGGATGCCGGGCCGTCGCGGCGTCCGGCCGGGAGGCCGGCGGGCGGCGGGGGCTCGAGCTGGCCCCGGCGGCCGCGGGACCGCCCTCCCCGGGGCGGCTCGGCGCGGGGGCGCCCGCCGGCGGGACGGACGCGGCCGGGCGCGGCGCTCCCGGCCGCGTCGAGGCCGAGGAGATCCTGGTCGCGGCGGGGCGCCGCCCCAACGTGGAGGGCCTCGGGCTCGAGGCGGCCGGGGTCGAGGCCGGGGCGTCCGGGATCCTCGTGGACGGGAAGCTCCGCACGGCCCAGCCCCGGATCCTGGCCGCCGGCGACGTCATCGGCGGCCTCCTCTTCACCCACGTGGCCGACCACGAGGCCCGCACCGCCGTGCGGAACGCCCTCTTCCCGTTCCCGTCCCGGGTCGACTACTCCGGGGTCCCGTGGGCCATCTTCACCGACCCCGAGGTGGGGCGGGTCGGGCCCACCGAGGAGGAGGCGCGCGAGCGCTGGGGCGACCGGATCGGGGTGCATCGCTACGACCTCTCTGACCTGGACCGCGCCATCACGCAGCGCTCGGTCGGTGGCCTCGTGAAGCTCGTGACCGACCCCCGCGGGCGGCTGCTGGCGGGCCACGTGGTCGGCCCGGAGGCGGGCACGGTGATCTCCGAGGTGGCCCTGGCCGTGAAGCGGGGCCTGAAGGTCTCGGAGCTCTCGGAGCTCGTCCACCCGTATCCGACCATGAGCGAGGGGGTGCGGCGGGCGGCGGACGCCGCGATGCGCGCCCGGCTCACCGACCCGCTCCGCCGGTGGGTGGACCGCTGGTTCCGCGTGGCGCGCGCCCTGGGGCTCTGAGCGGCATCCGCCCGGCCGGCGGCGCCCTCCACCTCGGCGGCACAGGCTGCCTCCGGTGACCTCCACCTTGCCGCGCGCCGGCCGGCGGGCCCAACCTGTTCGGCGATGAAGAGTCGAAGGAGAACCCCGATCCTCGCCGTCCTGATCGCCGCCGTCTCCCTCCCGGCCTGCGCCGGGACGCGCCAGCCGCCCGAGCCGGTGGAGGCCCCGCCCGCCCCGAAGACCGCCGCGGCGCCCGACACGGCCGCGCCGGAGCCGGGCGTCACCCTCGAGCCCGTCGAGCCGGGGCCGCCGCCCCTCCCGTGGCTGCCGCTCGGAGTGGAGTGGGAGCCGGGCACGCCGCGCGAGGGCCAGGCGATCGGGATCCACCTCCTCCAGCCCGCCGCGGGCCTGCATCCGGTCGCGGTCGAAGGGCGCCTGGGCGAGTGGCCCGTCCACTTCGCCCACCTGGGGAAGGGCTGGTTCGGGGTCGCGCCCGCCCCGATCGGCTCGGCCGGCACGAAGACCCTGGTCCTCCGCTACCGGCTCTCGCCGGACTCGGTGGTCGTGGACAGCCTGCCCCTCCCGGTCGCTTCCTACACCTTCCCGTTCACCCGCCTGAGCGTGGCGCCGCGCTTCGCCAACCCGCCGCCCGAGGCGGTGGAGAAGATCCGGCGGGACCGGAAGGAGATCCACGCGGTCATCGACAGCGCCACGCCCGGGTGGATGCCCCGCCATCCCTTCGAGTGGCCGCGGAAGGGCCGCATCACGAGCCCGTTCGGCCAGCGCCGGATCTTCAACGGCGAGCTGAAGAGCCGCCACACCGGGGTCGACATCTCCGGGCGGCGGGGCGAGCCCGTCCGCTCGGCGGCCCGCGGACGTGTGGCCCTCATCGGGCACTTCTACTACACGGGGAACACCGTCTTCGTGGACCACGGGCTGGGCGTCTACACGAGCTACGACCACCTCTCCAGGGTCGACGTGCACGAGGGACAGGTGGTCGAGCGCGGCCAGCTCATCGGGGAGGTCGGCGCCACCGGCCGCGTCACTGGACCGCACCTGCACTGGGGCCTCCACGTGGACGGGATCCCCCTGGACGCGCGCAGCCTCTTCGACCTCCGCTTCCCGGTCTCCTCCTCCGGCGGCGCGGCCGCGGGCGGCTGACCCTCCGGCCGGCCAGGTTGCCAGACCCGGGCCGGCGATCCACTTTCGGGGCGGCCGCGGGCCGCCGTTCGGAGCGGCCCGCCAGGAGTCCAGGAGGATGCGGGGAACCGTGAGGAAGATCGCTCTCATCATCGGAGGTGGCCCGGGGGGCGGCGCGTACGCCGCCGGCGCCGTCGTGGAGCTGCTCACCGCGCTCGAGGCCAACGAGGCGTCCGCGGCGCCCACGCTGGACGTGATCGTGGGGAGCTCGGCGGGCTCGCTCCCGGCCGCCCTGGCCGCACGCGCCCTGGTCGTGAACCCGACCCTCGTCCCCTGGATCGAGCGCGCGTGGCTCGACGCCCTGGACGCCGACGTCCTCCTGGACCCCGGTCGGCCCGACCGCGGCGGCCTCCTGGACGGACGGCCCGTGGCGGAGCTGGCCTCCACGCTCATCGCGGGCGAGCCCGCGGCGGACGACCGGGCCTCCGCGGCCTTCGGCGGCGCGCTCGAGATCGGCTTCCCCCTCACGCCGGTCCGGCCCGCCGGCTCGCCCCTGCGCTCGGCCGCGTTCCGCCTCCAGGCGCGCCGGGGCGCCACCGATCCCGTGTGGGACCGGATCGCGGCCACCGCGCTCGCGGCGTCGGCCACGCCCGGCCTCCTGCCGCCCCGGCCCGTCCGGCCGGACGAGGGCCCGGAGGTGCTGGCGTGCGACGGTCAGGCCGGCGGCGAGCCGCTGGCCGACCTCGCGCGGCGGCTGGTGGGCCGGGTGGCGGACGGGGCGGGCGCGACCTGGGACGTGCTCGTGGTGGAGCCCCGGCTGTTCGCTTCCCCGGGGGCGGAGGGAGACGCCCCGAGGGGCGACGGGTCGGGCGGGCTCCTGGCCGCCGTGGCCGCCGCGCTGGGCGGTTCGGACGCCGCCGCCACCTGGCACGACGAGGCGGTCCGGCGGGACCGCTCGATCGCCTTCTCCGACCTGGCGGCGGAGCTGGGCGCCCTCAGCGGCGACCTGGACGACCCGCACGCCATCGCCACGGGCCGCCGCATCGGCGTCCTGGCCGAGCGGGTGGCGGACCGCCGCCTGGCGCGCGGCGAGGGACCCGACGCCGGCGGCGCCGATCCGGCCCTCGAGATCCTGGACCGGGAGCTGGAGCGGATTCCCCGCGACCCGAGCTACGCCGAGGCGTTCCGCGGCGTCGAGACCCGGGCGGGCCGGACCCGCCTGGCCAAGCTCGTGTTCGTGCTCGAGGAGGCGGCCGGCGCCGCTCGGGAGCCCGCGGGCCGGCTGCACGCCGTCGCGCCCCCACCGGGCCGTGCCCTGGCGGGACCCGCGCTGGCCGGGCTGGCCGGTCCGCTGTGCCGCGGCTGGCGGGTGCACGACTTCCGGTCGGGGCGCCACGACATGCGCCGGGTCCTGCGCGAGGAGCTCGCGGACGCGGTGTCGTGGCCGGGCGAGGGGCTCGAGGCCGAGGATCGGCCGGAGCCCCTCCGCGCCGGGCTCTCGTCGCTCCCCGCCCCGGACCGGCGGCGGCTGGACCGGTTCCTGGAGGGGGAGGTCGACCGCTGGCTCGAGACCCTCCGGCCGGGGGGGCTCGGCGGCCTCTTCTTCGGGATGGCGCGCTCGGCCGCGCGCAGGGCGGGGGCCGCCCGGCTGCGGCGGGAGCTGGAGGGCGTTCGGGTCTGAGCCGCGGCGGGCGCAGGGCCGGCCCTTCGACGGCCTTCCCGGCCCGGCTCCGGCCGCGTCCCCGGCGGGCGCCGGGAGGCGGCCGCCCTCAGTAGCGTCGGACCACCAGCTCCCGGTCCACGATCCCGCGCCGCACCAGCTCCTCCTGCGCCCGCTCCACCACGTCGCTCCGGAAGCGCACCTCGTCGCGGTGGTCCAGCACGTAGGCCTTGACCCGAAGCCGCACCAGGAAGGTTTCCCGGAACTCCGACTCCACAGCCACCTCGACCGGGCGGGAGAGGTCCACGTAGCGGGAGGAGGCCGCCGCCTCGAAGGCCACGCGCCTCGCCTCGGCCACGGGAGCGTCCGCCGGCAGCCACAGGTCGCTCACGACCTGGCAGGTCAGGCTCCCGCTGCTGGCGTTGGAGACGGGGGTGCGCATCACGTAGGAGTTCGGGAGGGTGACCTGGGTGTCCTCGGGGGTCCGCAGGCGGATGGACCGGATCCCGATGGAGAGGATCTCGCCGTAATGGTCGCCCACCCGGACCCGGTCCCCGACCTGGAACGGCCGGTCCAGGACCAGGGCCACCCCGCCCGCCAGGTCGCGCAGGAGGTCCTGGACGGCCAGCCCCACGCCCACGGCCGCGCCGGCCACCAGCCCGATCACGGAGCCGGCCTGCCCGGGCCGGAAGATCCCGAACAGGCTGACGTAGAGCGCCCCGCCCCACAGGAGGATCTGCACGATCGGGATGGCCTGCTTGACCCGGATCCGGAGGCGGGGCGTGCGCTCGGCGAGCGCCGTCAGGGCCCACGCGACCACCCGTCCCGCGATCCAGGCGCCGAGGAGCACGAGGAGGACGGCCACGACCTTCCCCGGTGTGAGCGCCTCGAGGGCGCGCTGCAGCGCGGGCGCCGGGTTCACCCCGTCGGCGGCCTGGCCGCCGGCCTGCGCGAACAGGACCATCACGATCCCCTCCCGGCGAGCGGCAGCACGTTGGCGTCCCGGAGCCAGGCCAGGACCCCCCTCTGGAGGAAGGGGCGGATTCGAAGCGGCGCGGGCGGGGCCAGGCCCGGCACGGGCTCGACCAGCGCGGACGCCTCCAGGACCCGGGCCACGCCCTCCCCGGCGCTCCCGTCCCCGCGCGGAGCCAGCGCCTCGGACGGGAGATCGCCGTGGAGCGCGACGGCCGCGAGCGCGAAGTGCGCGTCCCGGTCCAGCGTCCCGAGCGGCGCCGAATCGGGCGGCGGCTCCCAGCGCGCCCGCACGACGCCGCTCTCGCCCGGCGCGGCGCGCAGGCACCGGCGCCACAGGAAGAGCGCCTCGCCGATCTCCCGCCCCCCGTCTCCGTGCAGCTGGTCCATGCACCATCCCCGGAGATGCGCCTGGCGCTCGGCCGCCGAGGAGGCGTGCAGCCGCGTCCGGCGGGCGGCCGAGAGGCCTCCCTCCGGCGGCTCGAACTCCAGGTCGTAGCCCGTGAGGCGGTGGCGGACCATGATCGCCTCCTCCAGCTCCGCCCGGTCCAGGGGCCCCAGATCCACCACCTCGTCGAAGTGGACCGCGAGGGAGGTCACGTTCCCCAGGAAGTCCCAGGCGAGCCGCTCGAAGGTGATGATCCACGCCACCCGGTCCGCCGTGGCTTCCATGAGCCGGCCCAGGGTCTCGGCCGCTCCGTAGCCGCCCACCTCCCGCCGGAACAGGCGCTCCCCGTTCTCGAGCAGGACGATCTCCCGCCGGTCGCCCAGCGCACCGGCAAGGGCGTCCGCGTCCTCCGGTGGTCCGAGCGGCGCATCGCCCCCGCCCGCCGGGCCGAGGAACTCCCTCAGCCATGCGACGGCCTCCGCCGAGGTGCCCACCCTCCGGTCCACCCGGCCGCGCCGGACGGGCGCCCCCTCGCCCAGGGAGGCCGACGCGCAGTTGAGGAGGGTGGTCTTTCCGCTCCCGGGCGCGCCGACCACCGCCACCGCGCCGGGGCGCCCGCCCTCCCACCGGGTCCGGACCTCCTGCAGCCGGGAGAGCTCCTCCGTGCGGCCGACCACCAGGCGCGGATCGTCCACCGGGTCGGTCCGGAACAGCCACCGGTAGCTGGAAGGGAGCCCCGAGAGGTCCGAGCCCCGCTCGAGCTCCGCCACCCACCCGGCCACGGCGGCGCCCTCGCCGGCCGCCGTCGCCACGGCGGGCTCCGCGGCCCCGCCCCGCGTCAGGGTCCTCCACCCCCGGGCCAGGAGGCCCCCGACCGCCTCTGCCGCCCTCCGGAGGGCGCGGACGAGCCCGGCCCACCAGCGCGCGAGCCCGGCCGGGCGGCCACCGCGCCGGCCGCCCGGCTCCTGCAGCCGCGCGGGGAGCACCTCCGCGGCCGCCTCGCGCTCGCCGGCGCCCCGGCGGCCCGGGGCCACCCTCTCCCGGATGGCCGCCAGGAGCCGGTCGGGAAGCTCCTCGATCGCCGCGGCCGAGGTCTCGACGCCGGCGTCCAGGCGGTCCGACGTCACCCGCAGCCGGTGCGCGGCCCGGCGGCACGCCCCGCGGACCGTCTCCGCCGAGCCTCCGGCGTCGGGCTCCTGGCCCGCCCGGGCCGCCTCGGCCCCGTGGCGCACGATCTCGCCCGCCTCGCGGACGCCCTCGCGCGCCTCCTCCAGCCGCTCGCGGAGCCCGCGGCGGAGCTCCTCCCCGGCGTCGGCCACGACCCGCGCCAGGGCGCCCTCCACCTGCCCGCCGTCCTCGGCCCTGCTCCGCGGGGCTCCGCCCTCCCGGGCCACGAAGTCCTCGGCCACGCCGGCCAGCGCCCGGGCGCGCCTGGCCAGCCGGGTGAGGTCGGCGTCCAGCTCCTCCCCGGGGGCCGCCGCCGAGCCCAGCGCCTCCCGCCGCTCGTCGAGGGCGGCGCGGACCCGGTCGACGAGCCCGGAGAGGCCGGGCTCGGTCACCGTCACGCCGTCGCGCTCGCCGGCCGCCAGGGCGTCCAGCCCATCCGCGATCCGCCGGATCCGCCCCGACTCGGCCGCGGTCCGCCGGGCCAGCTCCGCCGCCCTGCGGGCCGCGTCCCGGAGGGCGCGCTCCCGCCGCGCCAGGTCGGCCGCCAGCCGTCTGCGTCGGAGCTCGCCCCGGGCCTCCTCGTCGGCGGCGGCCAGCCCCCGGCGCAGCCCCGCGGCCGCCTCCTCGCCCCGCCGGGCGGCGCCCCGGCTCCGGAGGCGGGCCCGCAGGTGGGAGAACGGCCCGCCCGAGGCCAGCCGCCCGCGGATGTGCTCGACCGCGGCGGCCGCGACCTCTTCCAGGACGCGCGCCAGGTGCTCCCGGGCCCCCTCCACCGCGCCCGCGAGCCGGGCGCGCCAGTCCTCCTCGCCCAGGAGGTCGGCGGGCGAGGGAGGGAGGGACGCCGGAGCGGAGACGACCAGGGCCTCGGGCCGGAGGTGGTCGAGGAGGGCCTGCGGATACTCGCCCTGGAGGACCGAGCCGGCGACGGCCCGGGCCGGGACCCTGCGCCCGCCGGCCTGGCCGCCCAGCTCCATGCTGCGCGGGAGCGCGTGGGCCAGGGGGAGGATCTCCTCGAGGTGGCGGCGCAGCTCCTCCTCCAGGACCGACGCCGGGGCCAGCGTCTCCACCTCGTCGCAGGCCATGCGGAGGGTTCGACCCGCGTCGCGCAACGCGTCCTCGGCGGCCCGGGCCTCCTCGGCCCGCTCCTCCATGCGCCGCGCCAGCTGGGTCAGCGGACCCCAGAGCCGCTCCTCGAGGCGCTCCCGGAGCTGGTCCCCCCGGCTCCCCAGCCCCCGCCGGAGCTCGTCGAAGAGCGAGCTCGTCCCGTCGCCGGGACCCGGTGGAGGCATCTCCGTCCTACGCGGGGACCGCGGCCCGCGGCTCCCAGGCGGTGATGCGGCCCGCCACCGCCGATGCCATCACCGTGTACGGGCTGGCCAGGTAGACCTTCCCGGGGCCGCTGCGGCCGGGGAAGTTCCGGTTGATCGAGCTGATCGTCACCTGGTCGGGCGCGGTGCTGACGCCGGGGCCGGCGTTGATGCACGCCCCGCAGCCGGGCGCCATGACCTCGACCCCCGCCTCCCGAAAGATCTCGTCGTAGCCCTGCTCCCGCGCCCACGCCTCCACGTCCACCGACCCGTAGTGCAGGTAGCAGCGCACGTCGGGCGACACCCCGCGGCCGTCGTCCAGCGCCTCCCGGAGCACACGGGCGTACATGGTCATGTCCTCGCGCTTGGCGGCCGTGCACGCGCCCGCGAACACGATGTCGAGCTCCACGTCCTCCCCGAGCTCGTCGATCGCCACGCCGTTCCCTGGGTCGCCCGGGGTGGCGACCATGGGCCGGAGCTCCGACGCGTCGATCTCCATGGTCCACTCGTAGGAGGCGTCGTCGTCGCTCTCGAGCCCCTCGATGCTCGCCCTCAGCTCGTCCGGGTCGAGGCCGCGGCGCTCGGCGAGCCACGCGACCGTCGTCTCGTCGGGGGGCACGATCCCCGTGAAGGCGCCCACCTCGGCCGCCATGTTCGTGAGCGTGGCCCGCTCGTCGATCCCCAGCGCCCGGACCGCCTCGCCCGTGTACTCGATGATCTTCCCGATCGCCTTCCCGTCCCTCACGTAGGGGTGGCGCAGCACCTCCAGGATCATGTCCTTGGCGGTGACGTTCCCGGGCTTCTCCCCGGTGATTCGGACGCGGACGGACGGCGGGACCTGGAGCCTGACGTCCTTCGTGGTCCAGGAGTTCACGATGGCGGTGGTCCCGACCCCGAACGCCACGCAGCCCAGGCAGCCCGCGTGCGGCGTGTGCGAGTCGCTCCCCACCACCACCTGGCCCGGGAGGGCGTAGCGGTCCTGGACCATGATGTGGCAGATGGCCTCGCTGCCGGTCCGGTCGGCCAGCTCCCCGTGGAGCGTCACCCCCTTCCGCTCCGCGAACTCCTTCTGCCGGTCGTGGAGCGCGTGGGCCGCGTCCAGGAGGCCGGCCTCCCGGCGCTCCTCCGTGATCGACTGGTCCAGGAAGGCCAGGTGGTCCCGGAAGAACTTGATGCTGTCCGGGTCGTTGAGGCCGGCGTCCTCGCCCGCGAAGTCGTCCCAGAAGCTGGAGGCCATCGGGGTCACGTACTCGTGGCTGAACCGGAGGTCGGCCCGCACGAAGCCGGTGTCCCCCGCCTGCACCGCCGGGACCCCCACCTCGTCCTCCTTGAGGTCCACCACCCAGTGCCGGGCCAGGATCTTCTCGGCGGCCGTCATCGGCCGGCCCGCCCCGGTCTCGATCCCCGGGACCTGCACCAGACCCTTCATGCGCGCGACCGCGTAGTCCAGGAGACCGCCGTACTCGATCACGTCGCGCTCGATCCGCCCCGTGTCCTCCCCGATGAAGGCTTCGAGCGGGATCTCCTCGCCGCGCCGGATCCGGTCGATGAGCGAGAAGTCGGTCGAGGCGAGCATGCCCAGGTTCTCGCAGTTCTCCCGGTAGATGCGCTCGATGTTCTCGGCGATGACGATCCGGATCCCGGCGGCCCGCTCCGCGTAGGGCGCGGCCTCGCGGCTCGAGCCCTTCCCGCGCCGCTTGCCCGAGACCGAGGCCACGAAGCCCTTGCCCCGGATGTCGTCGTGCCCGATCGGCCGCTCGCCGCCGGTCTCCAGGCCCACGTACGGGTACTCGCCCAGCTTCTCGTCGTAGTAGTAGCACACCCAGCCGGGCGTGATCTCGTCCGTCGAGATGTCGTCGCGGAGCGGGATCGAGGGGTCCCAGTCCAGGTCCTCGCCCTCGATCTGGCGGCGGATGAGCTCGGGGTCCTCGGTGATGAAGAGGATGCGCCCCCGGAGGCGCACGGTGGGCGGTCGCTTGTGGACGTCACGCTGGAGCAGCTTCTCGAACATGCTGTATGGCTACCTGCGCGCTCGAGGGTCGACGATGGTCACGGGGACGCGCCGGCCGCGGCCGGGGGCGTCCGTCGGGAATGTAGCCGGCGTCCGGGAGACGGGCGAGGAGGCCGCGGCCGGGCGCGAGCCACCCGGTGGCCGCCCGTCGGCGGCACGTCCGCCCGCCCCGCCCGGGCGTCTCCGCCGCGGTCGGAGCGGGAGCCTGCGGCCCCCCTCCCGCGTCCCTGGGGACCCTTGCCCTACAGCGCCTCCAGCGTCCCGAGCGCCCGCTCCACGTCCCCGGACGGGGCCGTGACCTGGAAGCCCTCGACCAGGGGGGCCAGCTGGCCGACCAGCTCGCGCGCGATCGCGAGGCCCTCGGCGCGGGCCGCCTCGGCGCCGGACTCGCCGGCCCGGCGCATGCGCTCCATGACCGGGCCCGGGACGTCGATCCCGGGGACCTCGTGGTTCAGGAACTCCGCGTCCCGGAGGCTCCCGAGCGGCCACAGCCCGGCCACGAGCGGGAGGCGCGTCCCCTCCCGCTCGATCCGCTCCAGGAAGCGCTCGAGGACCGCCGGGTCGAAGATCGGCTGAGTCACCCCGAAGTCGGCGCCGGCGTCGACCTTCCAGTACCAGCGCTCGATCTCCCGCTCCAGGTCCACCGCCCCGGGGTCGACCGCGACCCCGACCACGAACGAGGTGCGCGTCCCCACCGGGTGCCCGCCCAGGTCCTCGCCGCGGTTCAGGCGCGCGACCAGGTTGGTGAGTCCGATCGAGTCCACGTCGAACACGGCGGTCGACTCGGGATAGGGGCCCATGCGCGGCGGGTCCCCGGTGACCAGGAGGAGGTTCCGCACCCCGAGCGCCTGGCCGCCCAGGAGGTCGGCCGCCATCCCGACCAGGTTCCGGTCGCGGCACGTGTAGTGGGCCAGGGCCTCGAGCCCCGTCTCCCGCCGGGCGAGGGCGGCGGCCGCGAGCACGCCCATGCGCGCCCGCCCGCGGGCCGCATCGGGGATGGCCACGGCGTGGACGCCGGCGTCACGGAGCGCCCGGCACGCCTCGAGCAGCTCCCCGGGGTCGGAGCCCGCCGGCGCCGGGACCTCGACGCTCACGACCCGCTCCCCTCGGGCGAGCCTGGCCCCCCACGCCGAGCGCTCCTCCAGGGGGACCGGAGCCCCCGGAGCCCCCGGAGCTCGCCCGGACGCGTGCGCGGACCGCTCCCCGTCCTCCGGCAGGGGCGAGGGCCCCTCCTCCCCGGCGCCCTGCGGGCTCTCCCCGGCGTCCGCCCCGGCCGCGCCGCCCCCGGCCACCCGGACGCCGGACCGGCCCGCCCCCGCCGCCCCGGCGCGCGTCCTCAGGGCGCGGAGCTGCCGGGCCATCTCCCGGATGTGGTCCGGGCGCGTGCCGCAGCACCCCCCCACCAGGCTCGCGCCGGCCTCGACCAGCCGCCGCGCGTAGCTCCCCATGTACTCGGGGCTGGCCAGGTACATCTTGCGCCCGCTCACCTCGCGAGGGAGCCCTGCGTTGGGGAGGGCGGCGATCGGCCGCGCGGTCACGCCGGCCATCTCGCGGACGGCCTCGAGCAGGAGGGCCGGGCCCACGCTGCAGTTGAGCCCGAGGGCGTCCACCCCCAGCGCGTCGAGCTCGCGGGCGATCCCCGCCGGCGCCGCGCCGTAGGTGGTCTGCCCGTCCGGCTGGATGGTCACGAGGGCGACGACCGGGAGGTCGGCGGCCTCCCGGCAGCCGCGCACGGCCTCGACCAGCTCGTCCAGGTCGCTGAACGTCTCGCACACGAACAGGTCGACCCCGCCGCGGGCCAGCGCCTCGCCCTGCTCGCGGAAGGCGTCCCGGGCCTCGGCCCGGGAGGTGGGGCCGTAGGGCTCGAGCCGGACGCCGAGCGGCCCCAGGCTCCCGGCCACCAGGAGCTCGTCGCCGGCCACCTCGCGGGCCAGCCGCGCGGCTGCCTCGTCGATCTCCGCGACCTCGTCCTCGAGGCCGTAGCCCTGGAGCTGGAAGCGGTTCCCGCCGAAGCTGTTGGTCTCGAGGACGTCGGCGCCGGCGTCCCGGTACGCCTCGTGG
>Ga0209918_1000179_pt1 | contig 47770 bp, 39 predicted proteins | sample SalPonD_shore_MG_FD_185712 | JGI IMG/M metagenome (GOLD analysis project Ga0209918, IMG submission 185712) | Salt pond soil microbial communities from South San Francisco under conditions of wetland restoration - Salt Pond MetaG... | ecosystem: Environmental > Aquatic > Marine > Intertidal zone... | reverse complement strand
CTCGTTCTTGGACCTGCAGCTCAACCACCACTGTTATCCAAATCCTGGCAATTCCGCTGCTACGAGTCGTCGCTGGCGAACGCGGCAGTATTTCGCTATCCTACGCCCCGTCGTTAAACCCCCTCGAAACTCGATACGCTCCACTCGCACCTGAAATCGCTGATGTTGATCGACTCCCACTGCCACCTGGACCGCCTCGATCTGACGCCGTTCGACGGTAAGATCGAAGGTGCGCTGGACGCCGCCCGAGAGCAGGGCGTCGGGCACATGCTCTGCGTCTGCATCGATATGGAAAATTTCCCCGACGTGTTGGACATTGCGCGCCGTTTCGATCAGGTGTCGGCCTCGGTGGGTGTGCATCCCGAGGCACGGGCCGGGCACGAGCCCGATGCCGATGAGCTGGCCGAGCTCGCTGGCGATCCGCAAGTGGTCGCCATTGGCGAGACGGGGTTGGACTATTTCCGCTGCGAAGGAGACATGCGCTGGCAGCAGGAGCGCCTGCGCCGCCACGTCGCCGCCGCGCGGCGGGTCGGCAAGCCTCTCATTATCCATATGCGCGAGGCGACCGAGGATACGCTGGGCATCCTGCGCGAGGAGCGTGCCGCGGACGTGGGCGGTGTGATGCACTGCTTCGTGGAAGACTGGGCGGCGGCCAAGGCGGCCATGGATCTCAATTTCTATATCTCCTTCTCCGGCATCGTCACCTTTCGCAATGCCACCCAGCTCAAGGACGTTGCTGCGCGCATGCCCGAGGACCGGATACTCATCGAGACCGACTCGCCCTACCTGGCCCCGGTACCCCTGCGCGGGCGCAGCAATCAACCGGCCTACGTACGCCACGTCGCCGAGCACATCGCCGAGCTGCGGGGCACCACACTGGACGCGGTCGCCGAGACGACGACGCGCAATTACTTCGATCTGTTCGGCCCGGTGGAGACCGGCGCGGCGGCTCGAGCGTAACTTTCGCGGCGCGGCGCGTTCACGGGACGACGGCGCCGCCTGCAGGCACGCCCATCAACCCTCTCTCCAGAACCAGGGCATCCAGCCCAAACTCCTCCAGAATGAATGCGGCCGACGTGCTACGGCTGCCGGTGTCGCAATAAACGAGATAGGTCCGCTCGGCCGACAGCTTGTGTGCGTTGAGGCGCAGCAGGAACAGCGGGATATTGATGCTGCCGGGCAGATGACGGTGCCGGTATTCGCTGGGCAGGCGCACGTCCAGCCATTGCGCGCCCTCGGCGACGAGGGCGCGCGCCTGTTCGTAAGGAACAGTCTTGACCAGCGGCGCCTTGAGCAGCGCCAGGAAATCCGCCTTCGACAGCCGCATGAGCGTGCCGTCATCGAGCATGCGCACCGTGGCATTGCGCGGTTGGTCCGAGACCAAGGCGTCCTCGCCGAAGCCGTCGCCGGGACCCAGCTCGGCGACCACCGTGTCCCGGTGTCCGGTCTCGGCGGCATTGCGAATCACCGCGCAGCGACCCTCGCGTATCATGTAGTAATAGTCCGCCTCGTCTCCCTGCTGCACGATGGTCTGTCCGGCGCGCGCGCTGACGGCCTCCATGCGCATGAAGATGGCCTGGATGTTGGCCGGGGGTATACGATGGAAGACCTTCGCCTGCAGCAGTCGTGTCATCCAGTCACTGTCCGCCGATACCCCGGTTGCATCGTCTTCAATTTCCGAGACGATATAGTCGGCGTTCTGATTCCACGTCAGCAGCAGGTCGAGCAGGTCCGCGTCGATGCGTACGAACTGAATGGCCGTGCGTGCGATGGCACTCGTCTGGTGCGGGCGATGGTGATCGAGGGGGGCGTGACTCGGCGGCGTGCCGCCGACGATGCTGGATGCGCTTCCGTCGGGACGTACGAGGGCGACCTCGCCGCTGAGCAGGTAAAAGGTGTCGCGATCGTTGTTACCGGCCTCGAACAGGGTTCGGCCCGGGGCCAGAGTCTCGACGGTGACATCGCGCACGAGCTGATCGAAATCGTGTCCCATGAGCTCGTTGAGGGGCACCAGATGCCGCAGCAGCTGTCGCAGCTCAATTCCGTCGCTCATCGTCCCGGGCTTCCGTGGTGGAATCAGTCAGGGGGATTTGCGCGCTGATCGGGGCCCGTCAGTCCGGCTCGCCGAGCGGGTCGACCTGCCTGGGGCGCCGATCGGCATCGATGGCCACGTAGGTCAATCGGGCCTGTGCCACGAGTTCGGTCTCCAGGTGGCCGCGCTCGCGCTGGGCATAGGCCTCGACTTCGACGACCATGGAGCTGTGTCCGACGCTCACGACGTGCGAATAACAACTGACCAGGTCGCCGACGAAGACGGGTTTGATGAACTGGAAGCTGTTTACCGCGACCGTGACAATGCGCCCGCGCGCGTGCTGATAAGCGGCGATGCTGCCCGCGATGTCGACCTGGGACATCAACCACCCGCCGAAGATGTCGCCCGCCGCGTTGGTGTCGGCTGGCATGGCGAGCACCCGGATAGCGGGTTGGCGATCGTGGGGTAGGGCGGCAGGGGCGCCGATAGAGCTGGAATCAGTGTCCGACATACAATTTCTCGATCGAGTCGCGATACTGTTTGAGTATACGGTCGCGGCGAAGTTTCATCGTCGGCGTGGCCAGGGCATTGTCCACGGTCCACGGCTCCAGCGTCACCGCCGCGCGTCTTACCACCGCGTAGCCCGGAAAGCTGTGCAGGCGGGGCGCGATAGCGTCGAGCACGGCCTCCTCGACACGCCGATCCCGCACGCTGGCTTCGGCGTCGGGGTTCAGGGCGAGACGTTCGGCGAGCGCGCGCCAGCCCTCGGCGTTCAGTACGACCAGCGCGCTCAGATACGCACGCTGCTCGCCGATGACCATGACCTGATCGATGAGCGGGTCGGCTGCAACGGCCTGTTCCACGTCGGCAGGCGCGATCTTTTCGCCGTTGGCCAGCACGATAATCTCCTTCAGTCGCCCGGTGATGTAGATGTGATTGCGTTCGATGCGGGCCTGATCGCCGGTATGGAGCCAGCCGTCCGGGTCCAATATGTCACGGGTGGCTTGTGGATTGTTCCAGTAACCCAGCATCACGCCCGGGCTGCGCACCTGCAGCTCGTTGCCGCTTCCCAGGCGCAGCTCGACGTCGGGCAACGCCTCGCCGACACTCTCCGGATCGTTGTCCTCGAGCCGATTGACGCTGATAACGGGGCTGGTCTCGGTCAGGCCGTAACCCTGCGCGATGGTCAGCCCCAGCCCGATGAAGGTGCGGGCCACCTCGAAAGGCAGGGGCGCCCCGCCGCTGATCGCCACGGCCAGACGCCCACCCAGGCGGGCACGCAGCTTGCGCGCCACCAGGGCGTCGAGCAGCGGCCACCACAGCAGCTTCGCCGACCAGCCTCGGCGGCCCTGTGCGTGCAGGAACCGCGTCCAGCCGATGTCAACCGCCCGGCGGAACAGCGTCCGTTTGAAGTCGTGTCCGGCCAGCGACTCCTGGACCCGGTTGTAGATGCGCTCGAAGATGCGCGGTACCGTGACGAGCATCGTTGGCCGTACGTTCAACAGATCGTCGGGCAGCTCGGTGATGGATCGGGCATACGCGACGGCGGCGCCGCCGACAATGGGAATGTAGTAGCCCACTGTTCGCTCCAGCGTGTGCGATAGCGGCAGGAAGGAGAGAAAGACGTCGTCGGGATAGATCGCGATGTGCTGCAGCCCGGCCCAGGCGTTCCACAGCATGTTGTGATGTGACAGCATCACGCCTTTGGGACGACCGGTCGTGCCCGACGTGTAGACGATACTCGCGAGGTCATCCGGTGCGATGGCGGCAGTGCGTGTGTCCGCCTCTTCGCCGCACGGTTCGCCGCGCGCCAACCAGGTCTCCACGTCGACGACCCGCTCGTCGGGAAGGCCGCCGATTGAGTCGGGATCCGCGCTCAGAGTGACGATGCGCTGCAGTGTCTGCACCTGCGCACAGGCCTCGGCCAGCAACTGGCATTGGCCGGTGTCCTCAACCAGCAGCAGCCGCACGCCGGCATCGCGCAGGATGAACGCGACGTTCTCCGGCCGGTCATTGGTGTACAGGGGCACGACGACGAGTCCGAGCCCCAGCGCTGCCTGGTCGAGCATGACCCATTCGCGGCAGTTGCGCAGCATGAGCGCCACGCGATCGCCGGGCGCGAGCGACTCGACGCTCAAGGCCGCCTGCCAGCTGGCAACGTGGGCCGCCATCTGCGCCCACGTCGTATCCACCCAGTTGCCAGTGTTTGCGTCGTAATGGCGATAAGCCAGCGCGTCCGGCGCGCGCCGGACACGTTCACGAAACAGCCCGGGAAGGTGGCGCGCGGTGCCAGGGTCGATATAGTCCGTGCGGTGCTCCCTGGCTCGGCTCATCGGCGTCAATGCTCCGCGGCGTGCAGGTCCCGCCAGCCCGGGTCGGCGGCGAATCGTTCACCATGGCGCTGCTTGAGTCCCGACAGCGTCTTTTCCAGCTGCACGCTGCCGCGCGAGTGCAGGTAGTGCAGCGGTCCGCCTCGAAACGGCGCAAAGCCCGTCCCATACACGACGCCGGCATCGACCAGATCCGCATCGGCGACCACGCCGTCGCGCAGGCAGGCGACCGACTCGTTGAGCAGACGCAGGACCAGCCGTTCCTGCAGATCGGTCGGAGCGCTGTAGCCCTTGGGCAGTGCCGGCTTGACCGGTTTGCCCTGTTTGAACTGATAGAATCCGCCGCCCGACTTCTTGCCGGTCCGCCCCGACTCGACGAGTGTGCGCAGCCGCTGGGGGACGGCGTCTTCGTCAGCGCTTAGCATCTTGGCCACCGACAGACAGACGTCCAGGCCCACGGTATCGGCCAGCTCGATGGGCCCCATCGGCATCCCGAAATCGACGGCCGCCTTGTCGATGACCGCCAGCGGCACACCTTCCTCGGCCAGCGTCACGGCCTCGAGCAGATAGGGCATCAGAATGCGGTTGACCAGAAAACCCGGCGTGCTGGTCACCGGCAGCGGCAGGCGATCGATCTGACGGGTGAAGGCCGCGGCGCGCTGCGAGACGCCGGCGTCGGTGGCCGGTCCGTGCACGACCTCGACCAGCTGCATTCGGGCGACGGGATTGAAGAAATGCAGCCCGACCAGACGCTCCGGTCGCCTCAGGGCACGCCCCAATTCCTCGAGCGGGATGCTGGAGGTGTTGGTGGCCAGGAGCGCATCGTCGCGCACCTTGGGTTCGATGCTCCGGAACAGGTTCTGCTTGGCCTCGACGTCCTCGAAGATGGCCTCGATGATTACATCGGCGCGGCTCAGACCGTTGCCCTTGATGTCGGGCACCAGCCGATCGAGGGCGGCCCGCACCAGGCGACGGTCTTTCAGGCGCTTCGTGTAAAGCTCGTGGGCGCGTTGGACCACGCGCGCGAGCGTCTCCTTCCTGTTGTCCTGAACGGTGACCTGCAGGCCTTGCAGCGCGCACCAGGCGGCGATGTCTCCGCCCATCACCCCGGCGCCGATCACGTGCACGTGACGCGGGTTCAGCCCATTCGACTGCGCATCGGTCTCACCGCCGGACTTACGCTCTGGCTTACCCAGCGCCTTGAGTCGCTCCTGCAGCAGAAAGACCCGGACCAGATTCTGCGCGGTCTTACCCACGATGAGACGAGCGACCGAGGCCGCCTCCTCGGCGAGCATGCGTTTGGGATCGTCGTAATGCTCGCGCCAGAGCTCGATCAGCGCATACGGAGCCGGGTAATGCGCGCGCGGCGCCCGGCGGGTCACATTGCGTACCAGGTATTTGGCGAGCAGAGGACGCAGCAGGCGATGGCTGGCCAGGCGCAGATACCAGGCCGGTTGGCGCGGCGCCGGCGGCGCGAGCAATACCGATCGCGCCGCATTGTGCAGGTGACGCTCGGGGACCGTGTATTCGACCAGGCCGATCTTGCGCGCGGCACGCGCGCTCAGCGTGCGACCGGTCAGCATGGCATCCATCGCGGCCGGTGCACCGACACGGCGTACCATGCGCAGTGTGCCGCCGAAACCGGGGTGGATCCCCAAGCGAACTTCCGGCAGGCCGAGACGCGTGCGCGGTCCGTCCTCGGCGATGCGATAACGACAGGCCAACGCAAGCTCGAGGCCCCCGCCGAGGCAAAAGCCGTGAATCAGCGCCACCGTGGGGCAGGGCAGTGTCTCGAGCTTGTTCATGACGCTTTGGCCGCGCTCGATCAGCGCCAGGGCCTCCTTCTCGTCGCTGAGAGACGTGAAGGCGGTGACGTCGGCGCCGGCGATGAATCCATTCGGTTTGGCGGAAAGGATGACCGCTCCGCGCGGCGGAGACTCGGTCAAGGTGTCCAGCATCGCGTCGAGCTCGTCGAGGATCTCCGCCGTGAGGACGTTGGTGCCGGCATCGGCGCGGTCAAGGCGCAGCCAGGCAATGTTGTCGTCGTCGGTGTCGAGTTGCCAATTCGTGTAGTTTTGTCGGCTCGCCATCGTGCTCACCCCCGTTCCCGTTCGACGAGCATGGCCCCGCCCTGACCGCCGCCGATGCACAGCGTGGCAATGCCGCGTTGCGCCCCTTCGCGCGCCAGCACGTGCAGCAAATGCAGCACGATGCGAGCACCGCTCGCCCCGACCGGATGGCCGAGGCTGACACCGCCGCCGTCGACGTTGAGCCGCTCCTGATTCAGCGTACCCATGGCCGAGCGCAGGCCGAGCTCCTCGCGACAGTAGCGGCTGTCCTCCCATGCGGCCAGACAGGCAAGGACCTGACCGGCGAAGGCCTCGTTGATCTCCCAGTAATCGATGTCGTCCAGGCCGTACTTGCCGCGGGTGAGCAGCGGGGTACTGGCATGGACGGGGCCCAGGCCCATCTGCGAGGGGTCCACGCCCGCCCACTGGCTGTCGGTGATGCGCCCGAGCACGGGCAGCCCATGGCGCTGCACGGCGGACTCGCTGGCCAGGACCAACATCGCCGCGCCGTCGGTGACCTGTGCGCTGTTGCCGGCCGTCACCCGGCCGAAGGGCTTGTCGAAGACCGGCTTGAGTCTGCCCAGGCGGTCCATGTCGGTGTCGCGGCGCAGTCCGTCATCGGCGTCGTAGAAGTTACCCCGCGTGTCGTACAGGGTTTCGATTTCCTCGAGTCGACCGTTGTCCTGTGCGGCGGCCAGACGCTGATGGCTGCGCATGGCAAAGCTGTCCATGGCCTCTCGCGTGATACCGAAGCGGTGTGCGATCTTCTCGGCAGTCTGTCCCATGGAAAGGCCGACGACGGGATCGGTCAGGCCGCGCAGCAGGCCGATTATCGGCTTGAGGTGGCCCGGGCGCAGCCGCCCCAGCGCTCGCAGGCGAGCGCCGACGGTGCGCGCGGCATACCAGTCGCCGAGCCAGGCGACCATGGCCTGGCTGAGCAGCACCGGTGCATGGCTCATGGACTCGACGCCGCCGGCCAGCACCAGCTCCGAGCGCCCGTCGGCGATATCGTGGAATGCGCTGTCCAGGGCCTGCATCCCCGAAGCGCAGTTGCGCTGTACCGTCCATGCGGGCACCCGATCGCCGCAGCCGAGTCGCAGAGCGACGATGCGGGCGATGTTGGCCTCGTCGGGGCCGGGCATCACACAACCGAGGATCACCTGATCCAGATCCTCGGGCTCGAACGGTTGGCGGGCGAGCAGTGGACGCGCCGCGCCCAGGGCGAGGTCCGCGGCGGGGAAAGGACCGGGCTTGCCGCGCGCCTTGAGAAACGGCGTGCGGCTGCCGTCGACGATGAACACGGACCGGCGCGAGCTGCTTCGTCCGCCGCTCGCCGCTGCCGTCGACTTCTTGGACGTGGTCTTTTTAGCCGTGCTTTTCTTGGTGGTCGTCTTCGTGCCGGCCGCGGCCGCCTTTTTTCGCGTCGTCTTTTTCTTGGCGGCGGCCTTCTTGGAGGAAGGCTCGGCGGGAGGTTCGCCGTCAGAGTCGGCCATGGTCAAGCTCCTTTACCGAAATCGGGTGGAAAATCGTCGACCGCGATGACTACGCGCCGCGCCTCGCTCGCCGCGTTAATGCGGTCGGCTTCTTCATCGGTCAACACGTCGTGCTCGCGGCCGGCGGCGATGAGCTCCTCGAGACTCGCATCGCGCGCCACTTTATCGTGCAGCTCCTCGCGGAGCCGGCGCTCGAACGGCTCGGCGGCGATCACCTTCTCGAGCGCATCCTCCAACACAGCGAAGGGCTCGTTCAAGTCCTCAGGCATATACAGTCCGGCCGTGAGGCGATCGCGGGCCGCCGAGGGGGTGAGCAGCAGCTCGGCGACGCGATGACCGAGATGATCGCTGGGCGGTGCGAAATGCCGACCCAGGGGGAAGACCAGCCAGCGCACAATCCAGGCCACGGGCCGATTGGGCAGGTTGCGCAGCAGGCCGTCAATGCGCTCCTGAATCTCGTGCAGCGCCTGATCGCAGGCCCAGCGCAGCAGGACCTCGTCCTCCTTGGGCCGACCCTGGGACTCGAAGCGTTTGAGCGCGGCCGAGGCCAGGTACAACTGACTCAGGATGTCGCCCAGACGCGCCGACAGCCCCTCGCGGCGCTTCAGACCGCCGCCCAGCACCATCAGTGCCGTATCGGCCAGCAGGGCAAATGCGGTGCTCATGCGCGTGAGCTTCTGGTAATAGCGCCGCGCCGGACCGCGCCCCGGCGCGGGTGAGAAAATGGCGCCGGTCAGTCCCAGCCACAGTGCCCGCCACGTATTGCTCAGGGTGAAACCCACGTGCGAGACCAGGGCTTCATCGAAGGCGTCGAGACTTCGCTGCGGATCGCTGTCCTGAGCGGCCTCCATCTCGCGCAGCACGTAAGGATGGCTGCGCATGGCGCCCTGGCCGAAGATGATCATGCTGCGGGTGAGGATGTTTGCCCCTTCGACCGTAATGCTGATGGGCAGGGCCTGATAGGTGCGACCGATCAGATTGTTCGGTCCCAGCGAAATGCCCTTGCCACCGAGCACGTCCATGGCGTCGTTGATGACGCGACGCATGTGTTCGGTCAGGTGGTATTTGACGATCGCCGAGATGACCGAGGGCTTCTCGCCCCGATCCAGCGCGCCCACGGTAAGGACACGCGCGGCATCCATCGTGTACGTATAGCCGCCGATGCGCGCCAACGCCTCCTGGACGCCCTCGAAGCGTCCGATGGGCAGACGAAACTGGCGCCGGATGCGCGCATAACCGCCGGTCAGGCGGGTGGCGAGCTTGCCGCCGGCGGTCGCCAGCGCCGGCAGCGAGATGGAGCGCCCGTCGGAGAGACACTCCATCAGCATGCGCCAGCCTTGGCCGACGCGCTCGGGACCTCCGATGACCCAGTCCAGCGGGATGAACACGTCACGGCCTTGCGTGGGCCCGTTCATGAACGGAATGTTCAGCGGCATGTGCCGCCGGCCGATGGTCACGCCCGGCGTATCCGTTGGAATGAGCGCCAGGGTGATGCCGAGCTTTTCCTGCTCGCCGAGCAGGTGATCCGGGTCGTAGAGCTTGAACGCGAGGCCGAGTACCGTCGCCACCGGACCGAGCGTGATGTAGCGCTTGTCCCAGTTCAGGCGAATGCCGAGTACATCCTCCTGCCCGTCGACGCTCTGCCGGCAGACCACACCGCTGTCGGGCATGGCCCCGGCGTCGCTGCCGGCCTCGGGCCCGGTGAGCGCGAAGCAGGGGACCTCGGTCCCATTCGCCAGGCGGGGCAGGTAGTGGTCCTTCTGGGCTTCGGTGCCGTATTCGAGCAGCAGTTTGGCCGGTCCCAGGGAATTGGGGACCATCACGGTCACCGCGGCGGTGGTGCTGCGGCTGGCAACCTTCAGAACTACCTCCGAATGGGCCAGCGCGGAGAATTCCAGGCCGCCGTAACGGCGCGGAATAATCATGCCGAAGAAGCCGTGTTCCTTGATGTAGTCCCAGGCCTCGGGCGCCAAATCGTGGCGTCGGTGCGTGATGTCCCAGTCGTCGAGCATCGCGCACAGAGTCTCGACGGGACCGTTGAGAAAGGCCTGCTCCTCGTCGGTGAGCTCGGGAGTGGGCAAGGTGCGCAGCTTTTGCCAGTCCGGGCGCCCGCGAAACAGCTCCCCGTCCCACCAGACCGTCCCTGCCTCGAGAGCCTCGCGTTCGGTTTGCGACATCGACGGGGTGATACGTCGAAACAGGCGCAGCAGCGGCCCGGTGATCCAGCGCTGGCGCCAGTGCCCGGCCGCCCCAATCGTCTTGGCCTCGTTCATACGCTGTGTGCCTCCTTACTCTCGGCGTCCCGAGCCGTTTTCTCGAGTGGTGCCGCCGGCTCCGCCTTGGTCGTTTCGGCCCTGGTCGACAGGGCGCGGGACAGGGCCGTGAGCAGATTGACTTGCTGGGGCGGCGGCGAGGGCCGTCGCAGCAGGGCGAGCCCCGTCTCGAGGCGCGGGAAGGGACGCCCGATCACCGGTGGCGGCTCGGTCGGCTCGCGCGTCACGGCCGTCGGGTTGAGGCCGGCCGGCTGGTTCTCGCGCGGCGGATTGAGATAGCAGTCGTTGATGTCGTTACAGTACTCGTCGATATTGCCCCAGGGCAGGCGCTGGTAGATAGAGACATCGTCCAGTCCGAAGAACGGATATTTGATGATGTCGAAATACGGCGAGTAATCGAAGTCGCGCGGCGTAAACAAACGCGGGTTGCGTTTGTACAGGTGTATCTTGCCGTCGGTGGCGCGCTCCACGAACGGCAGGACCGGGAAGTGGACCGCGCTGAATGCCTCACCCAGCATCGAGGAACACACGGTGCGCGTGGGCTGACCGGCATTGCGCTCGAACAGGCTCGAGCGCCAGCGCCGCGGCAGAAAAGCCCAGAAGGGAAACATGAATCGCGCCAAGTCCAACAGCTGCCTGACGTCGTAGCCGGTCCCCAAGCGTCCGATGGCAAAGGCAATGACCTTGCGTGCGTCGGTATGCGCCAGACCCTTTGGCCGGCAGATGCGAAGATGCTCGCCGTGATACTTGCTGAGCGGGTGAATCACCGTGCCCTCGCCGAGCAGGGCCTCGATGATCAGCGGCTGCTGGGGATCGCCGTCGTAGTGCTCGCGCACGGCGGTTTGCAGATGGGGGTCGTGGATATCGTACAGGCGGCCGATGTAGAGCGCGGCATGTGTCCAGGGCGATTGGGTGATGAGCTTGATTACATCGGAGACCCGGCTGCGTCCCTCGACGAGGATCACGTCGCCCGGACGTATCTCGTAGCAAAGACGATCGAAGTCGTACAGCAGCGCGTCATCGGGCTCGTGCAGCTCTTTGGTCAACCAACGGGTCAACCACGAGCCTACTCGCTTTTTCAGGCCGAACTCCATCTCGCCCTCCTGTTGTCGTTACGACCCGAACCTCCGGCGCCCGCCTCGACGGAGCGCCGCTTCGAAAACCGGGTTCCCTTCCCTATACCTTAATCTATATAGCGGCAGTTGCACGAATTTCTAGATTCGATGTCAGCGCCCGCCGCGCTCGGCCAGCTCGACGGCCCGATCGATGACCTCGAACGGGGTATAGAAATGGGGGGAGAAGCGCACGCCGCCCCCGCGCCTGGCGCACATCACGCCCTGGGCCATCAGGGTCCGGTACAGCACGTCGCTGTCGACTTCCCGGTGGCGAAAGGTGACGATGCCGGCGAAGCGACCGGGGCGCGTGTCGCCGGTCAGCTCCAACGATGGGTTGGCTTCGACCGCCGCCATGATGTGGCGGGAACGGGCCAGGACTTCGGACTCCACCCGATCCATGCCGACCTCGCGCAGCAGCGAGACGCTGGCGCCGAGCGCATGGATGCACAGCATATTCGGGCTGCCGCACTCGAAGCGCCGCGCATCCGGGGCGGGGGCCCAGTCGCGCCGGTCGAAGTCCTCGGCATGTTCGACCATATGCCAGCCGAACTGGCGCAGGCGCAGGCGTTCGCGCAGGGCAGGGCGGCAGTAGAACAGCGCGAGTCCCTCGGGCCCGAGCATCCATTTGTGCCCGTCGGCCATGAGAAAGTCCACCTGGCTGGACTGGACATCGACCCCGACGGCACCGATGCTCTGAATGGCATCGACGCAAAACAGGATATTGCGCTCGCGGCAGCGCGCGCCGAGGATATCCAGATCCATTCGCAGGCCACTGGCGTACTCTACCGAGCTGATGGCCAGCACACGCGTGCGCTCGTCACAGGCAGCGAGCAGAGCGGCCTCGGGCGATTCACCGGCGTGGAGATCGACCTGGCGCACCTCAACGCCATCGGCTTCGAGAGACTCCCAGACGATCCGGTTGGATGGAAATTCCTGATCGCTGGTGACTACTTTGTCGCCCGGCTGCAAATTCAGACCGTGAGCGACAACCGACAGGGCTTCCGAGGTGTTCTTGAGCAGCGCAATGTCCTCGGGCGCCGGTGCGTTGATGAGCTCAGCCAGCTGGCTGCGCAGGAATTTCTCCGTGGCCAGCCATCGCGGGTAGTCCTGCGAGCCCTGGGTCAGGTTTTCCTCGGCAAAGGCACAGACCGCATCGCGGGTGCGCGCCGGCCAGGGGGCTACCGCGGCATGGTTCAGATACAGCACGTCTTGTTTAAGGCAAAATTCCTTATTAATCAGCTCATTCAATGACATTATTTATCTGCTTTCGAGGTTGTGCCGGGCTCGCAATAACCCGTGGACCCGGTACCACGGCGCCACTTCACGATACCAACAATCGGCCGGAAGGGCATCGCTTTCGCATTGCCAGATGCGTGACAGAAAGCCCTGCGTCGACTATGCCTTTTATTGCATAGGACAGGTTGCCGACTCGCCGCACCCGGCGGCGCGGGCAAACCGCGATGTCGCAGGAGGCCCCGTGCTGGAGCGCAGACACCCCGAGCGTGTTGTCGCCTTTGTCATGGCTGGCGGCGAGGGCAAGCGACTTCGCCCACTGACCGCCGGGCGCTGCAAGCCGGCCGTGCCGTTCGGCTCGCGCTATCGCATCGTCGACTTCGCGTTGAGCAATCTCGTCAACTCGGGCATTCGCTCCGTTTATCTTCTGGTGCAATACCGGCCGCAGGCCCTGATCGAGCACATTCGAAAGGGGTGGGCACTGTCGCCGATGCTGCCCGATCAGTTCGTGACCGTCGTGCCGCCGGAGATGCATACGCAGGCGCGCGCGTTTCAGGGAACGGCGGACGCCGTCTACCAGAGCCTTCGCCTCATCGAGCTCCATCATCCCGATCTCGTCGCCATTTTCGCCGCCGATCACATCTACCGGATGGATGTGCGCCCGATGATCTGGTTTCACCGCGACCACGCGGCCGATGTGACGGTGGCGGCCCGGCCGGTGCCGATAGAAGAGGCCGGCGATTTCGGCGTCATCGCCGCCGATAGCAACGGGCGCATAGCGGCCTTTCAGGAAAAGCCCGAATGCCCGACGGCTATGCCGGGCGATGCTTCGCACGCCTATGCCTCCATGGGCATTTATCTTTTCACGACGTCGGTGCTGCTGGAGGCGCTGGACGCGGCGCATAAACGCAGCGACACGGACTTCGGGCGCGACATACTTCCCCGGTTGCTCTCCGAGCGTTCTGTCTGCGCGTACGACTTTTCGACAAATGCCGTGCCCGGTATCAAACCCTACGAAGAGACGGGATACTGGCGCGACGTCGGCACGGTCGACGCTTACTTTGCCGCGCACCAGGACGTTCTCGGCGCCGAGCCGCGCTTCGACATGTTCAATCCGCAGTGGCCTATCTACTCGAGCAATTACCAGGGCACGGTCGCGCATGTGCTGGGCGGCCAAATCGAGAATTGTCTTTTGGGCGCGGCCAGCAAGATCCATCCCGGTGCACGATTACGAAACTGTATCGTGCGCCGCGAAGCGGTAGTCGAGTCCGACGCCGAGCTGGAGGACTGTATCGTCATGGACTATTCGCGAATCGGCCGCGGGGCGCGGCTTCGGCGGACCATCGTCGAACGTCACAACGACATCGCTCCGGGCGAGACGATCGGCTTCGATGCCGCGCGGGATGCAGAGCGTTACCATGTCACGCCCGGCGGTGTCGCCGTCGTCTCCCACGGCCTGTCCTCATTCTTCGCCCGCGGGGTCCGAGGCAGCGGGTTCGGCTATGCGGAATGACCTTTCCAGTCAGGCGCGGCGTTCATGGGCGCTGCCCCACTGTGGGCTTGCGATCCGATCCGGAGTCGACTAGCGTTGACCAATCATGCGTCCGTCGACCTCATTTAAGCGCGTTTGTTATGGGCTTTCGTGCGCACTGCTCGCAGTCGGCCTGATCCTGATTCGGCCCGTGTACGCGGCGGATACCTCTCAGCAGCCCGATATTCAATCGCTGCGCACGCAGATCCAACAGCTGCGCGAGCGGGTTCGCGCCCTCGAGGGACGCCTGCGTGAAGTCAATGCGCTGCAGGAGCGTATCCGAAAGCTCGAATCCGAATTGGCGCAGCAGCGGGCGAAGCAGGGCGGTGATCAGATCGCCGCCAAGGAGGCGGCCTCCGAACCCGAGGCTAAGGGAAAACCGCAGGGCGTGAAATTCGGCGGGGCGCTGCGTTTCAATTACAGCTGGAAGGACTTCTCCGAGGGTGCCAAGACGCGCCGCGGCGATGCGGGCCTGGACATCTTTCGAATCAACGCCGACGGCAAAATCGACGACATCCTGGTATCGGCGGAATATCGTTTCTATCCGTATATGAGCGCCATCCACCACGGGTGGATCGGATACGACTTCGGCGGCGGTAACCAGATTCAAGGCGGCATCACCAAGGTTCCGTTCGGCCTGCTGCCCTATGCCTCGCACAACTATTGGTTCGGAATCCCTTTCTATATCGGCTTGGCCGATAACTACGACACCGGCCTGAAGTACGTACACGACCGCGGTCCTTGGAATGCGCAATTGGCGTTTTTCAAAAACGGCGAGCTCGGCGACGCAGCCAATCTCGAACGTTATTCGTACGATCCCGTCGCCGTAGGCGCGGCCCGCAACGAAAAGACCAACACGCTGAGCGCGCGCCTGGCCTATACATTCGGTAAGGGCACCCAATGCCATCACGAGCTCGGTGCCTCGGGGCAATGGGGCGAGTTGTACAACCGGGACACCAACGATACCGGTCACGACTGGGCCGCCGCCGGCCACTTGGACAGTCGCTGCGGTCGCTGGAATTTCCAGCTCGAGCTAGGCCGCTATGAGTATCATCCGCGTAATCCAGCCGGTGTGCCGGACGACACTGTCACCCTCGGGGCATATCTGGGCAGTTTTCCGATTGCCGCCCGCGCGAAGTTCGCTGTCGCCAACGTCGCCTATGTCGTGCCGGTCAACTGGCCGCATGTCAAACAGATCACCTGTTACAATGACTTCAGCATGCTCGACAAGGACCAGGCGGGTGCCTCCAAATCCTATCTGAACACGACAGGCTGCGGCGTGGGAATCGGTCCGACGTTCACCTATATCGATATCATTCGCGGTCGCAACATGATCTATTTCGGAAACGGGTCGTTGGCCGGCGGCGGCAGCAACGATTGGAATACGCGTGTGAACATCAACATCGGCTATTACTGGTGAGTTTCATGGCCTTTGCGCAACGCATAACAGCGGCGAAGCAGGGGTCGCACGCCCGTGTTTCGGCACAGCGTCTGTGGTCCAAGCGGGGCTGGGCGCTGATCGCGATTGTCTCGCTCGTACTCGTCGCACCGGCGGCGAGGGCAGGCGATGAACTGACGTTCGTGTCCTGGGGCGGAGCCTATACGCGCAGCCAGATGCTCGCCTTCGTGCGCCCGTACGAACACAAGACGGGGGTGTCGCTCAACGTGCTCGACTACGCGGGCGGTCTGGACGATATCCGCTCTCAAGTGCGGTCGCTCAACGTCAAATGGGACGTTGTGGACCTGGAGCTCTCCGATGCCATTCGCGGCTGCGACGAGGGATTGCTCGAACGTATCTCGCCGAGTGACCTCAGCCCGGGGCCGGACGGGCAGGATCCCAGCCACGATTTCATTCCCGGCGGACTCACGCCCTGTGCCGTGGGGACCGTCGTGTGGTCCACGGTCATTGCCTACGACACACGCCGCTTCAAGAACCATCCGCCGCGCAGTCTTCGCGACTTTTTTGATCTCAAACGGTTTCCCGGACGCCGTGGGCTCCGCAAGACCCCCAAGGGCAATCTGGAGTGGGCCCTGATCGCCTCCGGTGTGCCGCCCGGCCAGGTCTACAAGCGGCTCGGCACGGAACAGGGGCTGGAGCGGGCCTTCGCGATGCTCGATCGCATCAAACCGGCCATCGTCTGGTGGACGGCAGGTGCCGAGGCGCCGCGGATGCTCGAGACCGGGCGCGTGGCCATGGCCTCCGCTTACAACGGGCGAATCTACGACGCGGCCAAGACGCGCAATGCGCCCCTTCGGATCATCTGGGATCACCAGATCTGGAACATCGACCTGCTGGCTATCCCCAAGGGCGATCCCAAACGCAAGCAGGCCCTGAATTTCATCCGCTTCGCCACGGCACCAGCTCAACTGGCGGCCCAGGCACGGTATATCCCGTACGGTCCGGTGCGCCGCTCGGCACTGGCACAGGTTCCGGCCGATGTGCGCGCGCATCTGCCGACAGCCCAAAAGGATTTTTCGCAGGCGCTACGCATCAACGCGGCGTGGTGGGCGAAACACTTCGAGCAGGTCGATCAGCGTTTCCAGGACTGGCTGGAGCAGCCGGTGCAGGTCCCGCGGCGGCTGCCGCGCTGAGTGGGCCGGCCGCGCACGGGGCGCCGGGCCTGCCTTGGCGCTGTTCTAAATATGCGTATAATGTATATTATGTTAAATAATATACGGCGGTCTGAAGGGGTATATCTCGGGCAGAGCCGAGGCTGGGGGGCTTGTTTGGCCCCGGGCGGTTAATGACCGCACAAGACGACTTCCGGCTCTCAGATCTGGTAGAGCTGTCTGGAGACAGCAAGACGCGTCCTGCGGGCCTGGGCAAACTCCTGACGGCGCTTAGGGAGGTCGCCCGACTAGACGAAGTGGCGCTCCTGGAGCTCGCATGCGGAAGAGCTGCCCGAACTGGAATTCAAGGTTGCCTTGAGCAGGTCTTTCTATTTTACTTTCGGGACCGCTGGGAAGAAGCATTGGCGCGTCTAAACGTGGCAATGCAAGACTTGGTCTCGTCTCGCGCTCAGACTGAAGCGAAAGCAAAATCCATGCGTAGCTACCCGGCTAACGCTTCAAAGCCTACATGCCGCGTTTCAATTAATGCGTCTTTTTCGACAATCTCTGAGTCGGTGACCATTCGTCGATAGGCACGCGGACATGTTGATTGTCGAGGCCAAACTCTAGTCTCGTAATAGCTCGATTTTTACTTGTATGGGCCCGGACACGTTGAATACCTCGGCACCATCATCAATGTGGCCCAATTCTATCAGGCCCCGCGCGTAACCGAAGTCTCTGTAAAAGAGGGCGAGATTTCCCCAAGGCGCATAGTAGGTAAGATCGCCCACGGACGGATCGATACCCGCGGGAGCACCCTCCTCCGTAAGTTTCCTGGAAAGATAGGCGATCTTCTCGGTGCCGGCGTAATCTTTCAGCGTGAGCGTCAAGGGCAACAGGCTGACAAAGTCCCGCACGGTTGGATTGTCGACTAGAGTGGCGGTCACCGCGCGACCGTCAACGGTCAAACGAATCTTCATGACGGAAACCTCCGAAACCGGTTGGGTCGGAGCCTGGTAGCCGGTTTGGTGATTGGGTGGCTGCGCTGCGAAGGCCGCGGTTGTGAACATTGCGGCCAGTAATGTCATTGAGATCACGGATAGTCGTCTCATAAACGCCTTCCACCTCCCTTCCCCGGTGTTGGCCCGTTAGGGACGCTGGCTTACTTCCCCTCGCCGCTGCCGAAGTATTCCTCGTCCGTGACCTTCTCCATCCAGTTGACATTCTTGCCATCGAGCATCTCCTGAATGGCGATATGCGTCATCGCCGTCGTGGCCGTAGCGCCGTGCCAGTGCTTGTGCCCGGGTGGACACCAGATGATGTCGCCGGCGTGGATTTCGACGCGGTCCTCGCCTTCGCATTGGGTCCAACCGGTCCCCGAGGTCACGATCAGGGTCTGGCCCAGGGGATGGGTATGCCAGGCCGAGCGCGCGCCGGGCTCGAAGGTCACGATCCCGCCCGTGACCCGCGAGGGATCGCTGCCCGCGAATTGGGCATCGATGCGGACGTTGCCGGTGAAATACTCTTCCGGTCCTTTGACCGAAGCCTGTGAACCGTTACGTATGAGTTCCATTGCTTGTCTCCTAGTTCTTCGTCAATGCTGAAATGTACTTGCCGCCGTCGAGCGAACGTGCGTTATTGTCCGCCGCCCACGACCTCGTCCAGTACCGCAGCGGCATTCGATGCCTCTTGCTCGCCCACTTCAGAGCGGAGTACCGCCACGTAGTCGCGCAGCTGCGCTTCGGTCAGTCCGGTGTTCATCGCGGCGCCCAGATGAAAGCGGAGCTGGCCGGCCGTGCCCGTCATGCTCGCGAGCGCGGAGATGGTCGCCAGTTCGCGGCTGGCATAATCGAGGTTGTCGCGGGCGAAGATATCGGCAAACAAATGCTGCTTCAGGAACGCATCGATGACCGGCGCGAACAGCTGATAGCCGCTCGGCGCGGGGATCCCGTCCCGACCGGCCAGTCTTGCGCGGACCCTGGCACCGTAATCGTCTTTGTCCATATCGGCAGGCAGCGGGCTCGCCTTCGGGCCTTCCTCATCGGTGATGCCTTTGGATTGGCGATCCTCGAGAACGCCCATCAAGGTATGGATCGCATTCAGGCTGCGCGGAAAGCCGACATAGGCGTACAGTTGAACGAGGACTTCCTTGATCTCGTTGACGGTAAGGCCGCCGTCCAAACCTGCGTTCAGCGCAGAGGTGAGCTTGTCCAGGTCGCCATTGGTGGCAAACGCCGAAATCGCGACGATGCCCTGTTGTCGGGGGTTCAACTGTTGTTCGCTCATAATCCTTTGCCCTGAGTTGATTGCGGGTACGAGACCTCGACCGTTTTCGGTGAGGACAATCTCTTGAAGTCCTGCGCGCGACGTGGTGGCGTCGAACCCTAGGGACGCAGCAGCACCTTGATCGCGCGCCGCTCGTCCATCGCCCGATAACCTTCGGCGACTTGATCGAGCGGCAGTGTCAGATCGAACACGCTGCCGGGATTGACCTTTTCCTGGGACACCAGATCGATCAGGTCGGGCAGAAAGCGGCGTACCGGTGCCGGACCGCCATGCAGGTGCGTATGCGTGAAGAACAGCTCCTGGCCGTCCAACTCGACACCGTGCGGCACGCCGACGTAGCCCACATAACCACCGGGGCGGCTCGAGTGGATGGCCTGCTTCATTGACTCAGAGGTCCCGACACACTCCAACACCGAATCGGCGCCGAGTCCGTTAGTCATTTCCTTGATGCGGGCCACGCCTTCGTCGCCGCGTTCCGTGACGATGTCCGTCGCACCGAACTCTCGGGCGAGCTTTTGCCGCGTGTCGTCACCGCTCATGGCGATGATCCTTTCCGCGCCCAGCTGCTTGGCGGACAGCACGCCCATCTGGCCGACCGCGCCATCGCCTACGACCACGACAGTGGCGCCGGGCTTTACATTGGCCGCCTGTGCGGCAAACCAACCGGTGCCGAAGACGTCAGATGTGGAAAGCAGATTGGGAATCAGGTTGTCCGAGGGGGCTTCGGGAAGCGCCACCAGGGTGCCGTCGGCCAGCGGGACGCGCAGATACTCGGCCTGGGCGCCGCCGACGAACTCGGCGTGCTGACAGGACGACTGATAGCCCGCTTGGCAGTGGGGACAGGTATTGTCGGAGGCGAAAAACGAGCCGATCACGAACTGACCAGGCTTGACCGATCGGACTTCTTTGCCGATCTCCTCGACCACGCCGCAGTACTCGTGCCCCATTGGGGTCGGGCCGTCGTCGGGCTGAAGGCCGCGGTACGGCCAGAGATCGGAGCCGCAGACGCAGGTGGCCGTGATCTTGATGATGGCGTCCGTCGGCTGTTTGATCTTGGGTGCGTCGAGGGTCTCCGAGCGGATGTCGTGAGGCCCATAGAGAACTGATCCTCGCATGGCGACTCTCCTTTACGGTTGGGCGGCTGCCCGCGGGCCCGGCCCCGCTTCGATGGGCCTTTTGCGGAGGCATGCCCGCCGATTGGATGTGATGGAAAGCCTATCAACTGCTAGACTCAGCAATAAATAGGGGTAATCTTATTGAGCGGATTAGCGAGACTTATTAATGCTGCGTGAAAATGCCACCGACCTCGTATCTTTCCTCGCCGTCGCCCGCGACGAGAGCTTCACCAAGGCCGCGGCCCACCTCGGGGTGTCGCAGTCGGCCCTGAGTCAGTCGATCCGCGGGCTGGAGGAGCGCCTGGGCGTGCGGCTGCTGTCCCGGACGACGCGCCGGGTGGCCCCGACGGCCGCGGGGGAACGCCTGCGCGAGGCGATCGCGCCCCGGTTCGAGGCCATCGAATCCGAGCTATTGGCGCTAAGCGAGTTGCGCGAACGTCCCTCCGGGACCATCCGATTGACGGCGATAGAACACGCGGCGGACACGCTTTTGCTGCCCAAACTTGCCAAATTTCTGCCCGAATATCCGGAGATCGCGGTCGAGATTACTATCGATTACGGCCTGACCGACATCGTCGGCCAGCATTTCGACGCGGGGGTTCGCGCAGGCGAGCTTATCGAAAAGGACATGATCGCCGTGCGCATCGGGCCGGATTTGCGCATGGCGGTCGTCGGATCGCCGGATTATTTCGCGCAGCGTGCTCTGCCCAAGGAACCGCGCGATTTGACCGACCACAACTGCATCAACCTGCGTCTGCCGACACATGGCGAGGTCTATGCCTGGGAATTCGAAGACGGCACGCGTGAGTTGAACGTGCGCGTCAGCGGCCAGCTTATGGTCAACAATACGCCTCAACTACTGAATTCGGCCCGCGCCGGCCTGGGTTTGGCCTACGTCCCGGAGGACCTGGTTCAGGAGGATTTGAGTCAAGGCCGCCTCCAACGCGTATTGGAAGACTGGTGCCACCCTTATCCCGGGTATCACCTCTATTATCCGAACCGGCGCCAGGCCTCCCGAGCCTTTTCTCTCGTGGTCGAGGCTCTAAGATATTCTGATTAACCACCGCTCATCGCCGCGCGACACCGCATACGCTCCCACCGCTCAGGTTTTCGCACCCGCCGAGCGCGGATAAGCCCACCAACTCACGTATGCACCGAATTCGCGTGGACAGATTACTAATAGAAATATGCGTACGACACACGCTTATCCTTACACGGCGAGGCGGTAGCACCGCGTATATCTATACTTGGCGACGATGACCGAAACACAATGACTTAAGACAGTCACCAGTTACGAGTTTAATCGACCGCCCACCGTTTTCCATGGATTGCTGGCGTCGAGGCCGGCAGGTGCCAGTATTGCGCCCGCGTCAATACTCAGTCGTGTATGACCAGATAGCCTTCTGCCGGGTTGATATCCACCAGCAGCCCGGCGCTGTTGGCTGCATTTCCGATCCCTTGCAGGTTGGGGGCGTCGTTGTGTTCGGCCAGCATGGACAACGCCCTATTCGCCTTACAGTCAATCAGTAACCCAGATTCTTCATGGCCGTCGCAGGCCGTTGCATCGAGGCTAAAATCAAAACCCGCCGGCATAACCAGAATGACGGGCTCTTCGCGCATTACCTGGGCCTTGATTTTGGCGAGCGTCGACTTGTCATCACGCCACTCAAGTTTGGGCATATTGCCGTAATCACGCATCGTCATCTCCTTGTCCTCTTCGCATCAGGTGCTCTGATTTATACGGTAATTCCTTTTTCGGTATCGTCCGAGTTCCGCATGATTGCGAATCGATTATTGGGGAGTTTCTTCGGCGAGTGCTGCTCGGTGATTTCCTGCAGCCTCCTATCGAATGCCGGGCCTGGCAGGTGCTTCTCCGGACAAACGCCGCATGTCTTGTCTTTGCGGCCACGGCTCGGTTTGTCGCCGCAAGTCTTGTCAAAAGCGTAGATTGAAAAGGCCCTCACGTCCAACCTCCCGAACCCAACTGAACCGACATGTTGACGCCCGGTGCAGTTGAAGGGCTCTCCACTGCTGATGGTTGGCTTATTTCCGATTTGAACTCGGTCATGTTCTCGATACACCGAATGGTACTGTTATTCCATATTTTTGAACTCGGTCAAATTTTTTTGCTCGTCGTTTACTATTGTCGGAACCATAGAATCGCCCTTGATCAACCCGTTAAGGCGGGCAAATATGAGCTTTAGATGCTAGAAACAATTCCTCTCGCTTACCTTCGACGAGGTGTCCAGCAGTGTGGTTTTGCGCGTCGTGAATCAAGGTTTGGAGGCGTAGAGTGATGGCTAACGTCGTAAGGTTTGGCTCTATCTTGACGATATCCGCACTGCTTTCCGCTTCCGTGAATGCGGGCGGAAGTATCGGGACGTCCTTCGACGTGCCCGGGCGGGATTCGCCAACACGCGGCACTGGCGCCATGTTCGAAGTGGCCGCTCAAGTGGATTTCGAAGCAGACAAGTTGAATTCCAATTCCTTCGGCAAATTCAACCAGCCTAGCGAGTCCGAGGATATCGACACGCAAAGTTGCGACAAAGACAATACTGGGGCGGTTACCATCTATACGACCAACAGTACGGCCCAGGCGCCGATCGATGTGAAACTTGATGGCAGCCCTGTCGGAAGCCTGACGACCTATTTCTCTGATGAAGGTCCAGGCTGCAAAGCCGATAATGCGGCAGGCGTAATTACCCTGAACGTGCCCGCGGGCCAACATCTGATCGAGGCTGTCAGCCCCAATCTCAACTGGCCCGGACACAGGTTTACCGTGGAAAAGTGTGGATGCATGTTGCTGCCACTGTCGTGATAGGCAACTCGATTGGTGTGCGCATTGATGGCCCCATGTGCCGCCAAGCGTTCATTGCATCGCTCGGCAGCGGCGAGCGCAAAACCACTCTGTCCTTAGCTAGGCGCCGTGCGCCACGCAGTGTCACCTTGTCTTTTCCCACACCCCATTATCTGAACGGCACGCGGTTTCCCGGTATCTACGGGTGTTGCGTTCCGCCGCGGTGAATTTGTAATCCCGGCAATAGCGTCCATCATCCCGCCGGTAGGTTTTATAGGGAGTGACCGAATAGCGATAGCCGGTGTCCGGGTTTTTCCAGGCGACGACTTGACCGTCGGGCGCACGTTCCAGTGCCTGATTGGTACAGCGGCCATCGGCATTGTCCATGTTGCGCCCAATCTTGTTGCCAATGACCGCGCCGACAATGGCGCCGGCCACGGCGCCAAGCCTCTTGTTGTCTTCGCTTGAGACGTTATTACCGATGACGCCGCCCACTATGCCGCCGACCACGGTTCCGACCACCTGGCGGTTACAGCGACCGGATGAAATTCCGATTCTATCGCTGGCGGTCTGGAATCCGGTTCCGTCAGCATCACGACGCTTGTACCGCTCTCCTCGTGTGTCGTCATCTGCTTTGCGGCGATAGCCGTGCGCCGGGGCCCAGGGCGGCGGGCCTCCCTGAGCACGGTACCCGCGATAGCGGTCATGCTCGTCATAGTGAGCCGTACGTTCATGCCCCCTGTGGTGCACCTTATCGTGCCCGCGCCTCTCAGATTTCCAGTGATGGCCGTTGCCGGACTCGTTCTTCCAAGGATCGGCGTTCGCCGGCAGAACTGCGACCCACATGCCGGCACACAGTACGATGACATAGGTTCTAATTTTCATTGAGTCAAGTCCCCACTTCGGAATTCAATTGAGCGCATTCGATTGTCTATCGGCGGACATCTTTCTAAAACAACCGCCAAGTCCATTTGTGAGCCCGGTCACATTTGCGAAAACAGAATCGTACGCGTACGGTTTCTAGGCTCGAAGGCGTGACATTGCATTGTTTAAATTCAATTTTTTTGTGCTCATGACTCATGGCGACGAATTGCCTTTACCACCTGGCGTCGGTATCCTTGCGATCCCTTGGAAATACTCGTGTGTTAGCGGGAAAAGATGACTGTTATGAAAAGCCATTTGTTTCGACTTGCTGTTCTTGTTTGCCTGATTGTGCCGCTTCACGCGTGCATGAGCCCCCAAACGCCACAGGAAGTGACCAAGGCCTTCTGGGCGGCGGTTTTGGATAAGGATGTCGACGGCGCTGTCAGATATTCCACGCTGACCGAATCAAAATACTACGATGGCTTTTCGAAGGACTGGGACGGTTATCGGCCCTCCTTCGGTAAGGTGACAATCGAGAAGGATGAAGCGAGTATTGTCTCCCGATTTGCCAGCCCCGCGAACTCCGGCCAGGACGACAGAAGTTTCGTGACCTACCTGGTTCACCGTGATGGCGACTGGAAGGTGGATTACGATCGTACGAAACAGTCAATACAAGGCGGCGCCTTAGGGAATCTGATGAGCACGATCACGCAATTCGGCGATGGGGTGTCAAAGCAATTAGAGGCATCTGCCGACAGCGTAAAGCGTGAAATGGATCGCATGAGCGAGGAACTCGAGCGGCTATCGGATTCCTCCAGCAAACAGGCTTCAAAAGCCGTTGAAAAATATGCTGAAGAGCTCCGCAAGAGCATTGAAGAACTGAAGGACTCGATTAACCGTGCCCTGAAAAGCGAAAGCGACAAGCTCTCGGATCAAGATAAACGTTCGTTACAATCCATTTCCGATGACCTCGAAAAGGATCGGAATAATCTCTCCGAGCCAACCGCAAGACAGGTGTCCGACACCAGCAGGGATGTCGGCGAGGCACAGCAACGGCTGGAGGCGATAGACAACGACTCGCTGGATAAATACCGACAAGAATGGCGTAAACTGAGCGCGCAGCTCGAAGCGGACATGAGAAAAATGCTGAACGAACTCGCCTCGGCGTCAAACGGCGAGGGTTCGGATTGATCTTTCATTTGTTGAGCACATGGCTTACAGGCTGAACGGCGTCTGACTCGACACAGCCGTCACTGGACCGCAAGCACCGGCGGTCGAAGCGCCAAGGCAAAGCGCTCGGTTCCGGCTATGGCATGGTGTTCCATATGAGCACCCGCGGCAGGAAGCAGGCCGCGAATCATGCCGAACTCCGGTATCGCGGGCGCCTTGTTGGGCGCGCGTCGGCTGACGACGGTCAGGCGCGCCGCTGCCGATCGCGTCTTGAGATGGACCCGGACGCTGTCGTCCATCCCCTCCCCCGATCGGACCGCACAGGCAACCAACTCATTGATGGCGAGTGAGACCGGCACTGCTTCGTCGTAGGATATCCGCGTCTCGTCGCTGCCTTCCTGGCGCAGATCAATCTTCCGGCCCCAGGCGTGTGCAGGCCGTGCGATCAGGCAGATTGCCTCGACGATATCCTTTAGGCGCGGTGTCTGCGCACCAAGCGTTCCGCGAAGGCCATGCGCAATCGCCAGGGCGTTTAGCTGTGCGATAACGGCCGACACGGGCTCCGCCAAGTCGCGGTTTTGGATTGTGTGCCGGTGCAACAACGCGACGCTTCCCTGGAGTGCGTTGCCGATGCGATCGTGCACGACACGCAGTAGCCGCATTTTGAGCGCGTCGCGATATCGTTTGTCTCCGGGCGGCGCCGGAGACGGGATGCCGCGGGCCACGGCAATTCCCATGACAGAAGCCACCTGACCGTGCGGACCGACGATGGGATGCGCTTCGATCTGAAACACGACATGATGCACGGCAGTCAGGGCATACACCGGCTCGCCGCTCAGTGCGCGCGCCGCGTGTGCAATAATCTCCGGATGGTCGCGACAGCATTCAAAAACGGACGCCCCAACGAGCGCGTCGGGTTCCAGGCCCATCAGGGTAAGTCCGCCGCCCTCGGAGAGCGTGAAACTGCCGTTTTGGTCGAGAGCCCAGATGATCACTCGCGGGTCGTCGGCGAGCGGTGCTATCGGGGCGTCGGGTTCAAGGTTTAGGGGATCATAGGCGACAGTTGGCTCGGTCGGATCTCCGATCATGGCTTATCAGTTTGTCCTCTGCAGTTCTCATTGTTAGTGATTTTATCCCTTCAAACGATGCGGGATTAGCGGCTGTGTCACGCAATACTTTAAAAAATTTTACTAATGGTGCCGGATGCTTGTCCGCCTTGGACAGTGCTGATAGCGTGCGCGTTCTCTGACAACGAAACGGGGCGGCCGATGACTGACGCGCCATTGCAACGGCTGGCACGGGTGTTCGTGGACGGCTTTTCGGAGATGGACGGCGGCGAACAGCGCCTGGCCCGCAGCGTCTATCGTGCTCTGACTGACGGGCAACCGGTCGAGCCCCGCGACGCGGCTCTGGCCGCGGGGCTGGAGCCGGCTCGCGCGCTCGCCAGCTTGCGGAGTTGGCCCACGGTATTCTGGGACGAAGCCGGGCGTATCACCGGCTTTCTCGGACTGGGCACTGCGCCGACGCGCCACCGCTTTGAGGTCGATAATGGTGTCGCTTATACGTGGTGCGCCTGGGATGCGCTATTCGTTCCGCAAATCATCGGGGCTCCGGCGAGGGTCACCTCGCGTTGCCCGGCCACCGAAGAAACCATCTCACTAGTGGTTCGCCCAGACGGCATTGAGTCGGTATCCCCTGCCGAGGTTGTCCTATCGTTCCTGATGCCGGCGGCCGCTCAGCTCGGAGAACAGGTGACCGGCAGTTTCTGTCAGTTCGTCCATTTCTTACGGCCGGGTCGACAGTCCGAGCGATGGCTTGGCGAGCGCCCGCAGCTTTTCGAGATGTCGCTGGAACGGGCGTTCGAGCTGGGCGGCCTGGTAAACCGTGAGCGGTTCGCGGAAACGGACCTGTCCATATCCTAGAAAACACATTAAATAACCGTCATAACTAAATAATTAATAAAATATCCCTGGAAGCTATCGATCAGAGTTTGCAACGCTTGTGGCCGGCCTCCCGAGTATTGCCTATATTTCTTTAAAGAACGCCTACTTAGCGAACGTTATTAAAGGGACTATCGGGCGGTGCTCGCCCCGAGGACAGGAGGTCTTCTCATGACTCTCAGATTCCAGCGCAATATCGGTATTCTGGACATGATGCTGCGGATTGGCATCAGTGCCGTATTCCTCTATGCGGCGATGGGTCCGGGTCCGCTCATTCGGGACAGCTTTGCCGCCGGGGTGGTGACGGCCCTGGCCGTGGGGAATCTCGTGGCCGCCCTCACGCGCTTCTGCCCGTTGTACATGGTCGCGGGCATCAATACCTGCCGTACCGACTGAGTGTTCGGCCGGTGCCGATCCGCACCCAGCTGTTGATGGCGTTCGTCGGCGTCACGCTCTTGGCCCTGGTTATCTTCGGCATGGTCGCCTATTGGCTGCTGCCCGATGCCGTCCGGTCGCAAGAAGCGTCGATGCTCAAGGGCTTGAGCCAGCGGGTGGGTGCCCGCCTCCGCGCCCCCCTGGCTCGCGGTGACGTCGATGGAGCTGCGCTGAGCCGGCTGCGCGAGCGCCTGGTCGGGCCCGATACCTTCATCGTCCTGCTCGACAGCCGCCAGCGTGTGCTGGGCTCGAGCCAGCTGACGGCCACCGACGACGACCAGGCGGTGCACCCTGAGCGCATCCTGGCGGCGGTACAGGCCTTACCATCGGACGCGAAGACCGATCAGGGCGTGTTGGACTTCGCACGGCGGCAGTACGCCTGGGCCAGAAGCCCGATTCCGGGCAGCTCGGACGTGGTCACCCTGCTCCACCCCCTGTCCCTCGATTACATGCGTTTTGGCAGTACCTTGTGGATGAGGCTACTGGCCACCGCGCTGTTCGTCATGTGGGTGGCGGTCTGGGCTGCCCTGCTCCTGTCCTCGATAATCGCCCGGCGGCTCAACGAAAAGAATGCGGCCCTCTCCTATCAGGCGCACCATGACGGGCTGACCGGCCTGCCCAATCGAGGCATGCTCAATGAGCACCTCAACGAGCTGACCGTGCGGGCAAGGCAGAATGGCCAGACGGTAGGCCTGTTCGTCATGGACCTCAATCGTTTCAAGGAGATCAACGACACCCTCGGTCATCCCTTCGGCGATCAACTGCTCAAGATGGTGGGCATGCGTGTGCGGGGTATCCTGCGAGAAAACGATCTGATAGCGCGCCTGGGCGGCGACGAGTTTGCCGTCGTGCTGCCCGGCGCCGGGCGCAAGGACGCCGTGAGCTGCGCCATGCGCATCGTGCATGTGCTGGAGCGTGCATTTTCCATCGACGGGCTCAATTTGCACATCAAAACGAGCTTGGGTATTGCAATCTACCCGGAAGACGGCGATGCGGCCGACCTCTTGATCCAGCATGCCGACACCGCAATGTACAAGGCGAAGAAGAGCGGTGCCGATTATCGGTTCTACGATTCTGCGGACGATCCCTACTCCGTGCGTCGATTGACGCTGACCAGCGATCTGCGCACAGCGATCGAACGGGATCAGCTGCTGCTCCATTATCAACCGAAGATTCATCTGGCCAGCGGGCAAGTCAGTGGCGTCGAGGCCCTCGTGCGCTGGCAGCATCCCGAACATGGATTTATGCCGCCCGACGAATTCATCCCCCTGGCCGAGCAGACCGGCCTTATCGGTGCCCTTACCGACTGGGTGCTGAACGAGGCCATACGCCAGTGCGGCGTATGGGGTCGGGAGGGACGTGATCTCCGGGTGGCCGTGAATCTGTCCGCCCACAGTCTGAAAAATCCGCACCTGCCCGCGGACATCGCCGGTATGCTGGATGCCTGGGGTGTAGCGCCACAGCGGCTGGTATTGGAGATCACCGAAAGTGCGATGATGGAAGATCACGAGCTGGCGGCCGATATTGTGCATCGGCTCGACCAGATGGGCATTGCGATCGCCATTGACGACTTCGGCACCGGTTTTTCGTCATTGGCCTACCTACAGCGCCTGCCGGTCCACGAGATCAAGATCGACAAGTCCTTCGTGATCGGCATGGACGGTGCCGAGAACGAAAGCAATGCCGTTATTGTCCGATCCATAGTCGATCTCGCCCACAATATCGGTTGCAAAGTGGTGGCCGAGGGAGTGGAAAACGATGCCGTGCTCGGACGACTGCGTGCGTTCGGCGTCGATATCGCGCAGGGCTATCACTTCTCCCGCCCGCTGGCCGTTGAGGCCCTGGTCCATTGGTTGGCCTCCAGCGGCCGTTCCAACGCCGAAGAGTACGAGAGTACATCACCGCCTTTGATTTCAGCGATCAGCCGGGCGTGACGGCTTCGTTCGCACTCCGGGCGCGGCGGCGTCGCGCAATGTACAGCGCCGGTATCAGATTCGTACTGAGCAGCGCACTCCACACGATACCGCCCATGATTACCACGGCCAGTCCCTGCTCGGGCGCGGCGCCGCGGCCCCAGCCCAGGGCGGTCGGCAGCATGCCGAGGGCGGCAGTCAGGGTGGTGAGCAGGATTGGGCGAAAGCGCACCTGTACCGCTTCGCGCACTGCCTCCTCCAACTCGATTCCGTTCGCTTCGTTGCGCCGCGCCCGGTGCAGCAAAACGATGCCGTGATTCAAGCTGATCCCGATCAGCGTCGCAAAGCCCACCAACGCTATCGCATTGAGCCCCACACCGCTGAGCAGCAATGCCAATGCGCCGCCAGTGAAGGCCAACGGGGCCTGCAGCAGCAACAGACCCGGCACGAGCAGCCCGTCGAACTGCAGGGCCAGAATGCCCAGTACCAGCACCAGGGCGACCAGCGCGGCCACACCCAATGACACCGCGGCATGCTCGAGCTGGGGGAAAAGCCCGCCGAAGCCGATGCGGTAGCCGGACGGGAGGTGCAGTCCGGCTAGGGCCTTACGGGCCGCGGCGATGGTACTGGCGAGCGGGCCGTGCGGCACGGCCGTGATCTCCAGGGCCCGCGCACCGTCCACATGACGGATCTGATTGGGACCGCTGACCAGTGTCAGATCTGCGAGCCGACCGAGCGGCGTCCAGCCCGTGGTTCGAATCGGCAGGCGCCGAAGTTGGTCCGGTCGCCGCCAGGGGGCGTCGGCCAGACGCAAATACAGCGCCAGCGGGTAGGCGCCGTCGGGCACTCGGGCGAGCACGTCGCCGCCCAGCAGCGGTTGCAGTTGTTCGTACAGATTCTGCGGGCTCATACCCTGTAAGGCCAGCGCGCGGCTGCGGGGGCGGATCTGCAGTTGCGTTACCGGATAGGCGTCGTTATTGAAGATGTCGCTCAAGCTGGGGACGTCATGCAGACGGGCGGTCACCTGTTGCGATAAGGCGCGCAATCGGTCGATACGGCCGCCGTAGATGTCCACGACGAACGGCTGGGGCAATCCCGACAGGCTCTCGCCGACGCGCTCCAGCGTGGGTGTATTGACGTTAACCTGAACCCCCGGGCGGCGGCTGAGTCGACCCAGGTGTCGGGCGACGCGGTCGAGATCGCTGCCGCCGGCCCTGGGCGTCAGTGCAATCTCGATCTCGCCGGCGTAGGCCGGCTCCGTGTAAAGGGTGCTTCCGGACGAGCCGATGCGTGCGAAGGTGTGCTGCACGGCGGGTTCGGAGTCCAGGGTTCCGGCTATCTGCGCAACGGTCGCGCGCGTATCGCTCAGTGACGTGCCCGGCGGCAGCGTGAAGCTCTCCAGCAACACACCCTCGTTCGGCAGCGGCAGGAAACTCACGGGCATCAATGTCAGACCGACGGCGCTGAAAACCAGCAGCGCAACGCACACGCCCAACATCGTGCGTGGACGGTCGATGCAAAACGCCAGCAGGCGATCGTTGTGCCGGCGCAACCAGTCGACGGCCGGCCAGCCGGCGCCGGCGCGCGCCCGCGGTCGCCCTACCCGGCCCAGCACCAGCGGAATGAAGCTCAAGGAGATGAGCAGCGAAGCAATCAGCGCCAGCCCCATGGCGAGCGCGAATGGCAGGAAGAACAACCCGGCCAGCCCGCCGACGAACAACAGCGGTGCGAACACCGAGACGGTGCTGATGGTCCCGGAGATGTCCGGCACGGCGATATCGCCAAGTCCCTGGCGCACCCCTTCCCAGGGCTCGCCCGCGGCCCCGGCGCCTTGCTCCCAGCGGTGGTAAATGGCTTCGAGCACGATGATGGCATCGTCGACCAGCAGTCCGACGGCCACGGTGAGCGCCCCGAGCGTCATCAAGTTCAATGACTGGTCGGCCGCGTAGAGCCCGGCGATCGCGAGTAACAGTGCCAGTGGGATGCTGACGACCAGCGCCCACACGCCGCGACCCACGCCGAGAATCCACACCAATGCGGCGATGGCCAGTAGCCCGCCGATGACCAAATTGCGCGTGAGGTCGTCGCGGATGAGCCCAACCAGATGGCCCTGGCTGTAAGTCCGGACCCAGCTCGTACCGGCGGGAAGCTGATCCTTCAAGCCAGCCAGGGTACGCGCGACGGTCCGGGTCACGGGTATGGTCGAGGCCCCTGGCTGCTTGAATACGACCATGGCTACGCTGGAGCGTCCGTCCAACAGCACCGCACCGTGAATCGGCATCGGCCCATCGACGATGCGCGCCACGTCGCGCAGCGGTATCGGTCCGGCCCGGCCCTGCACGACCGCGTGCGCGAGGGCGTCGACGTCGACGGGAAGATTGCGCACCTCCAGGGGTACGCCCTGGTGACCCAGCGAAAGATAACCGCTCGGGCGGAGCACTGTCTGTCGTCGTACGGCATCGGCCAGGGCCGTGACGCCGATCCCATAACGCTGCATCTGTGTCAGGTCGGGCTGCACCCACAGCGCCTCATCGCCGGCACCGAACACCTCCACGCGCTGTACACCGGGCAACGCTCGCACGGCGGGAACGATGTGCGCTCGCACTGCGCGCTGGACCGCCATGGGTGTGGTGCCCGGGGGAACGCGCAGCGTGTAGTCGGCCACTTCGTCGACGGCGCTGCCCATGACGACCGCCCGCGCATGCGCTGATGGCGGAATATCCGCACGCGCGCGATCGATGGCGGCGTTGACGGCCTGAAGGTCCTGCTCGGCGTTCGTGCCGCGGATAAAACGGGCATCGATCTCGACCGTCCCGTTGCCCATTACCGAGCGCACGCCCTGGAGCGTGGGGATGCCCAGGACCTGCCCTTCGATCGGGCGCGTAATCAGCGTTTCCAGCTCTTCGGGTGTCGCACCGGCCTGGTGGGCGATGATCGCAATCTGGGGGAAATCGAAACGCGGCAGGACCTCGACCGGGATGTGCAGCAGGGCGTAGACCCCGTACGCGACGAGGCCCCCGTAGACGAGCCACCACAGCAGCGGGCGCCGCGCGAGACGCCTTAGAGACCCACCGGTGCCGAGCGTCGCCACGGTTCAATCCGGCGGTTGATACCGCGCACTGACGCCGCGGTGAAAGCGCAGATAGGCATTGCGTACCACGACACGCTCGCCCTCGTGCAGGCCCTCGGAAATAGCAGTCCAATTGCCGCGCCGGACGCCCGTCACGACGCGCTGCTTGCGGAGATGACCGTCGTTACTGACCAGCACCCACCACTGGCCCTTATCCAGGACCAAGGCACGGCTGGGTACCGTTACCATCGCTCGGGCGGGACCCTTGAGCGTGACCGTTCCAGCTTCGCCGTTATGCCATTCGGGATTGGAATGAGTGGCGATAAGGCCGATCGTTCGCCCCCCGTCGGCATGCACGCGCCCCATGACGTCGCGCACCCGGACGCCGATGGTCGGCTCGCCGCCGCTTGGCCTGAACTCACCCTGCATTCCCGCGCGCACCGCATCGGCGTCCTCGCCGTAGAGCGTCGCGCGCAGCCACAGGCTGTTCTCGCCCTGAAGCACGGCCAGTGCCTCCCCGGCCTCGACGCGCTCACCGTCGGCCGCCTTGACGCTCAGCACGGTCGCCTCTACCGGCGAGACGATGCGTGTTGCCGCCTGCGCCGCCGCGAGCGCCGATTCCGCGTCTTGCAGTGAGGCGCGCGCCCCGGCGAGTCGCCCTTTGGCCTGATAGATCTGCAACCGCGTACCGAGCCGTTCCTCGCGTCGCTGACGGCGAACCTGCAATACTCCGCGGTCGGCCTCGATCTCAGCCTTCGCGGCGCGAACCGCCGCCTTGTGCTTTGCGAGGGCGGCTTGGACGTCGGGGCCCTGAAGTCGTGCCAAAACCTCGCCCGCGCTGACATGATCGCCCGGGCGTACGTCCAGTTCCGCCACGACCCCTGAGAGCTGCGCCCGGGCGGGCAATACCGCCACGGGCTCGACCTGCGCGTAGGCCCGAACCTCGGCGGCAATGCGGCGCGTGTGGACGACGACGGTGTCCAAGTCATCGCCGGCACTGCGCGCGGGCGAAGCGGCAGCCGCCAGGGCTGCGACCGTCAAGAGGCAGAGTGCCCTTTGCAGGGGGTATCGCGCGGCGTCGAACATGATTGATTAGAACCCTCCTGCGCCCGACAGTTTCAGACCGTGTGCCACACCATTCAGTATACGCAGGGCGAACCCGGTGCGCCGGGCGCAGGTGGGATCATGCCGGCGGGCGCAGCCGGTTCAGCGCGGCGAAGACCACGGGCATCAGAATCAACACCAGCGGCATTTGAATCAGCAGCCCGGCGATAATGGCCACCGCCAGCGGCTGCTGCATGGCCGAGCCCTGTCCGATCCCCAGGGCCAGCGGCGCGAGGGCAAGGATCGCCGCCAGCGTGGTCATGGCGATGGGGCGCATGCGGTTGACGCCCGCGTCGGCGAGCGCGGCGAATCCGTCTGCGCCGTCCCGTGTCAGTTCGTGGTATTCCGAAAAATAGAAGATCGCGACCTCGGTGACGATGCCCACGACCATGGTCATTCCCATCATGGCCGTGATGTTGAGTTCGATGCCTGAGGCCCACAGCGCAATGAATACGCCAGCCAGGGCAAGCAGCGGGGCCGTCATGATGGCCAGGGCGACTCTGAACCGCTCGTACAGGAACAGCAGCAAGAGGAACACCAAGGCCACGGCGGCGATCATCACCGCCGCCAGACCGTGAAAGGCGATCTGCTGCTGTTTGTACAGGCCGCCCAGCCGGAAATACAACTGCTTGGGGATCAGTCCCGGTTTATTGATGACCTTGCGAACATCGCGCACCGTGGAGCCCAGATCACGGCCGCTGATACGCGCCGTGACCGCGACCATGCGCTTGAGGTTGTCGCGTGTGATCTGCGGTTGGCCGTGCAGTGTGACGATATGTGCGATGCGCCGCAGAGGGAAGACGTGTCCGTCGGGGGCCTGCAGACGAACGCCACCGATCTGGTCGATGTTCCGCCGCAGGGTCTTGGGGACCCAGACGCGGATGCCGATCACCTTCACGCCCCGCTGCACGTGCGTGGTGACCACTCCCGAGAAATAGGCCTTGAGCTGACGCGTGACCGCCTCCGGGTCGACGCCCTCCAGCGCCGCCTTCGCCCGGTCGACCTTCACGTCCAGGGCATCGCCGGCCTGCACGATGCCGTCGCGCACGTCGACGACTCCTTTAATATGAGCAATGGCCGCGGCGACCTTCGGTGCAGTGTGGAGCAGCGCCTTGGTATCGTCACCGTAGAGCTTGATCTCGATGGGCTGCGGCACGGCGGTGAGGTCCCCGATGAGGTCCTCCATGAGCTGCGCCATATCGATGTCCAGCCCCGGCACCTGCCGGTGGATCTTGTCGCGCAGACTGTCCATGATCGCCTCGACGCTGCGCCGCGGCGGCGGCTTGAGCCGAACGAAGAAGTCCCCTTCTCTGGCCTCGGTGATACCGCCGCCCAGTTGAGCGCCAGTGCGCCGCGAATACGAGGCGACTTCGGGTGTCTTCTCCAGGATGGCCTCGACCTGGCGCAGCAGGCGATCCGTCTCGCGCAGCGAGGTGCCCGGCGCGGCCTGATAGTCGAGCACGAAACCGCCCTCGTCCATCTTCGGCATGAACCCCGAGCCCACGTGTTGATAGGCGAGATAGCCGAGCGCGAGAAACGGAACCACGCCGACCAACAGCCACAGCGGCCGGCGCAGCGTGGCGGCCATCAGGCGTCGATAGGCCGCGTGCAGGCGGCGCGTCAGCGGACCCTCGTCCTCGCGGGCGGCATCGGCCTCGCTCAACAGGTGATCGGCGAGCAGCGGAATGGCGAGCCAAGCCACCAGGTAGGAAATGATCAGCGCGCTGGCCATGGTCAGGGACAGAGCCTTGAAGAAGGCGCCGGTCACCCCGCCGAGAAAGGCAAGCGGCACGAAGATGATGATGGTCGAGGCCGAGGAGCCGGTCAGGGGGTGCACGAACTCGCGGGCAGCCTCGCGGATACGTGTGTGGTGCGCTGCGCTGCCGCCCTCCCCGTCGGCGGGTCGGCGCAGGTGGCGAACGATGTTTTCGATCATGACGATCGCGTCGTCGATGATCAGCCCGACGGCCGCCGCCATCCCGCCCAGGGTCATAATGTTGAAGCTCATGTTCAGCACGTAGAGCAGCAGTACGGTGGCCGCAAGGACCGCTGGCACGACCAGGATGGCGACCAGGGTGACCTTCACGCTGCGCAGGAAAGCGAGCAAGACGAGCGCTGCGAGAAGGACACCGATCAATATCGCGTCGCGAACGCTGGCCGCCGAGGCCAGGATGAGCCGGCTCTGGTCGTACCAGTTGCTGATCTTCAGGTCTTTGGGCAGCTTACCCCGATAGGCTGCCAATTGTGCTTTGACATCGCGCACTATCTGAACGGTGTTGCCGCCCGGTTGTTGATAGATCTGCAGCGACACAGCCTGGTGTCCATTGGACGTGACGCTCATCCACTTCGGCACGGTCGCCTTGCGCACCGTGGCGATGTCCTCGAGCTCGACCAGGCCGTTGTTCCCGCTGGCCAGGACCGTATGGCGGATCTGATCCAGGCCCTTGAGTCGCGTGTCGGACAGCATCAGGTACAGCTTGTAGTGGTCCTGCAGGCGGCCGACAGCCTGCAGAACGTTCGCCGCCGACAGGGCCTTGACCACGTCATGGAGGGTCAGTCCGTAGGCACGCAGCTGAGCGGGGTCGACATCGACCCTGTACTCGGCCTGTTCGCCGCCCAGGACGCTGACATGGGCCACCCCGTTGATGGCCGAGAAAAGGGGGACCAATTGGTATTTGGCGATATCGCGCAGTTGGACCTGGTCCTCCTTGTCGGAGATCAGACTATAGGCGGCCACCGGAAATACGGTCGGGTCCATACGCCGGGCCTCGAAGGACGTGCCCTTTGGCAGCTGCGGCAGCGTCTGGTTCACGGCGGAGTCGACCTGCTGCAGTGCCAGGGACATGTTCGTGCCCCAGTCGAAATTGACCGACAGCTCGGCGCTGCCGCGTGAGGTGGTCGAGCGTATCTCGCGCACACCGGGCACCGAGCGCACGGCCTGCTCCACGGGCCGGGTGACCGATACGACCATCTGTTCGCCCGGACGGTCGCCGGCGTTTACGGTGACCACGATGCGCGGGAAATTGACGTGCGGGAACAAGGCCACGGGCAGCCGCAAAGCACTCGCCGCCCCGCCGAGCGCCAGGATCGCGAGAAGAAACAGGATCGAACGACGGTGGCCGGCGGCCCAGCTGGCGACACTCACGGGCTTGGCCTCACTGCGACGGGCCGTTCGAAGAAGACTCTGACGAGGACTGTTTCTCGCGCACGTGCATCGCGTCGTGCAGCTCGTAGTTGCCCAGTGTTACCACGGTATCGCCCGCATGGACGTCGCCGTCCACCGCGAGCCAGCCGTCCTGGTGCAACCCCGTACGCACGGCTACCCGGTGTGCCGTCGTCCCATGCACGACGAACAGATAACTACCCCGCTCGTCGCGCAACACCGCGCTGCGCGGGACCGTCACCGCCTGTTTCGAGGCAAGCGTAATGATGCCGCGCATGGTTTCGCCGAGCACGAGGCCGTCCGCGGCATCCTTGGGCAGATGGGTCAGTACGTCCACGAGGCGCGTCTTGGGGTCGACCATGGCGTGGACCTGATCGACGCTCGCGCTGATGTGCTGCTTCGGGGCGAAGACCGCGACCAGCGTCACCTCCATGCCGGGCTTCAGACGCGTTGCGTTCTCCTGTTCGACGCCCAAGGGCACCACCAAATCGTCGCGACTGGCCAACAGCAGTGCCGTAGTATCGCCCTGCACGCGTTGGCCCTGACTGACGTCCAGACGGGTAACGATGCCGGCGAACGGCGCGCGGATCGTTTCTTTCGCCTCGCCCGTTCCGAGTTTTTTCTCCGCACGCAGCCGCGCCTCGGCATCGCGCAGATCGCGCCTGGCCGAGGCAAGCTGATCGCGAGTGCCCAGTTGCTCCTTGAACAACTCCTGCAGCCGGGCGAGCTTGCTGCGAGCGAAGCTCACGGCGGCCTTGGCCTGTTGGTAATTCATACGTGCGTTCGGTGCCGTGTCGAGCTCCAGCAGTGGGGCCCCGGCCCCGACCCGCTGGCCAAGGCGCACCCACAGTCGATCGATGAGACCGGCCCGAGGCAGCGTGACACTGGCGAGGTGATCCGGATCGGGTTGGACCCGGCCGAAGGCCGTGATGGTCTGACTCACGTTTCGTGTGCGCGCGGTCGTGACCGCTACCAGCACCGAACCTTGTTTGCTCGCCGACGCCGTATTCGAGGCATGGACCGACGTTGAGGTGAGTGCCAGTACCAGTGCGAGCCAGGCGGCGACCAGTGCCCCGTCGACTCGCACGCGCATGCTCGCATCTCTGTTGCTCATGGCCTGTTCTCCTGATGCTGTCGACCCCGGGCGTGCGCCGCCCCGGCGTTGTCACGCTGCGGCCAAGTGAGCAGCGTGTCCAGCGCAATGCGGTTGTCCCAAAGCGACTGGCGCAAGTCCGCGACTTCGAGTTGCTTGTTCAGCAGCGTGGTCTGCATGTTCAGGTAGGTGAGCGCGTCGATGTCGCGTGCGCGGTAGGCCTTGGCGGCCCGTGCGACCATCGCCTGCAGCGCCGGCAGACGGTTCTCGGTGTGCCCAAGCTGTGATCGTATGAGCGCACCCTGGCTGTGCAGCTGGTCGAGCTCGCCGTACGCGGCGTCCAATCGCGCCCGGTAGGCCTGGTGCAGCGCGGCACGGGTGGCCCGCTGTACGGCGATGGCCCCACGGTTGCCATTGAAGATGGGCAGGTTCAGGGTGATCCCGAAGCCGGTCGTGTGTACATCGCTGGTATCGCGGGCACGCGTAAAGCCGATGCTGACCGAGGGAAACTGGGCCAGGATGGCCTGGCGCACCCGTGCCTCCTGGCTCTCGTACCCCGCGCGCAGGGCCAGCAGGTCCGGGCGACGTCGGGCGAGGGTCTTGATCGCGCCGGCGAGCCCGCCCGCAGGCCAGTTCGCGGCCGCGGGCGGCCGGTCCAGCGCGGCCAGGCGAAGCTTCGCATCCGGGCTGAGCCCCAGCAGCGCCTTGAGGGCGTGGCGACTGCGGTCGAGCTTCCGTTCGGCCTGACCGAGGCGGCTGTTGGCGTCCATCAACGCGGTCAGGTCGGTCCCCGCCACATCCAGCGTGAGATTGCCTGCGCGCAGCGCGGCACGCGAGCGGGTGTAGCGTTGGGCGTACAGGCGCTGCGACCGGCGCAGCAGGTCGCGTTTGTGGGTCTCGGTCTCGACCTGCACATATAAGGTGCGCGCCCGCTGTGCGACCTGCCACTCGCGCCACAGCAGGGCCAGGTCGATCTGCCGCGCATGCCCCCGCGCGGCGGCGGTCCTCGCACCACGAGTCACGAGGGCCGTGAGGTCGTAATTCAAGCCGAGGCCGTAGGCGTCGGTCAGCCCGGGGCCGTGGTCGGTCGGGTGGTCGGTGCTCGCCGAGATCTGCGGGTCGGGCAACAGGTGGGCGGCGAACAACTGGGCCTGGGCCACATCCGCCCGGCGCCGCCGAACCTTGAGATCGGGGTTGTTGACCACGGCCAGGGTGGCCACTTCGGTCATGTCCAACCCGTCGCTCGGGTCGAAGGTGTGTCTGGACGACATCGGTAGACCCAGCGAGGCCGGGTCGACGTGCAGGGACGGAATCCGGTCCAACAGATCCGCACCCTGCCCCAAAGGCAGAGGGTGATAGCTCGCACAGCCGCCGAGCAGGGCGGCCAGCGCGAGCGGCGCGATGCGCGGCAGGGTTCCGCTGAAGGAAATCGCCATGGTCCTCGTCGTGACAACTCGGCCCCGCTGGGGCCGTCTTGGGACCGAAAGTATGCGAAAGTCCGCGTTAACAGGCCGTTGCGCGGACATTACGAAACGTTAATACTGCCGGCACAGCCTCTGGCCTACGCTACTCACCATGCGCATCCTGGTTATCGAAGACGATCCCGACGCCGCGACCTATCTGGTCAAGGGCCTGAGCGAGAGCGGTCACACGGTCGACCACGCCCTCGACGGCGAGCAGGGGCTGCAGATGGCCCTGGACGGCGGTTACGATGCCCTGGTGGTCGATCGCATGCTGCCCGGGCGCGACGGATTGTCGGTGATTGCCATGCTGCGCGCCGGCGGCGATCGCACGCCGGTGCTGATCCTGAGCGCACTCGGCGAGGTCAACGAGCGCGTGGCGGGCCTGCGCGCCGGCAGCGACGACTATCTGACCAAGCCCTACGCCTTCTCCGAACTCCTCGCGCGCCTTGAGGCGCTGGTGCGCCGCGGTCAGCCCGATCAGGTTGAGACCCAGCTGCGAATCGCCGACCTGGAGCTCGATGTGCTCAAGCGCACCGTGCGACGCGCCGGCAGACCCATCCGCCTCAAACCGCGCGAGTTCCGCCTGCTGGAGTACCTGATGCGCCACGCCGGCCAGGTCGTCACCCGCACCATGCTGCTCGAGCAGGTCTGGGACTATCATTTCGACCCGCAGACCAACGTCATCGACGTGCACATCAGCCGGCTGCGCACCGTCATCGATCGCGATTTCGACACGCCCTTGCTGCACACCGTGCGCGGGGCCGGATACTGCCTGCGTGCGCCCGACTAGACTGTTCCGCACCACCGCCCTGCGCCTGTCGCTGCTGTACGCGCTGCTGTTCAGCCTGCTCAGCGCCGCGGCATTGGGCTTCATGTACTGGTCCACAGGACATTATATCGACGCGCAGATTAAGACCGGCCTGGAGAGCGAGGCCCATGAACTGCTGCGCACATATGACCGCGGCGGCTCCGCCGCTGTGCGCCGCGCCTTGCGTCACCGCCTTGCCAACGTCACCCACACGGGCCGGCATTATCTCTACGTACCCGCCGACGGCAAGTCCCCGATCGGCGATTTGCACCGATGGCCCGCCGACGTTGCTCCCGACCATCGGGTGCACAACCGCTGGCTTGCCGCGAGCCTGCTGCCCACACGCTCGGACGACGACGCCGACTACCTGCCGGTGCTGGCCGTGCGCCTTCCCGACGGCGACCGTCTGTTGATCGCGCAAAGCATGAACGAAGCCGAAGACATGCGAGACTATGTCTTTGGTACGGTAATCCTCACCCTCGGGGTCACGGTGGTTATCGCATTGTTGCTGGGCATCCTGATGGGCCGCAGCGTGCTGCGGCGTATCGATGCGGTCAATGCTACCGCCGGGGAGATCATGGGCGGCGATTTGAGCCGACGTCTGCCCGTCGGGCGCCGCGGCGACGAGTTCGACGAGCTCGCCCTGCGCCTCAACGCCATGCTCGAGCGCATCGAGCAACTGCTGACTGCCATGCGCGAGGTCACCGACAACGTTGCGCACGACCTGCGCAGCCCGTTGAATCGCCTGCGCAATCGCCTGGAGGTCACCCTGCTTGAGCAGCGCAGCGAGTCCGAATATCGCCAGGCGATGGAACAGACCATCGCCGACGCCGATCAACTTCTGAAGACCTTCAATGCCCTGCTCGATATCGCCCGGGCGGAGGCTGGAGTGCAACAAGAGGAATGCGCCGAACTGGACCTGGTCGAATTGGCACGGGATATGGGCGAGCTCTACGAGGCGGTCGCCGACGAAGCGGGATTGACGCTGAACCTCACGCTGCCCGAGGCCGAAGCGCTGACGGTGAAGGCCGATCGCCACCTGCTGGCTCAAGCCATCGGCAACCTGTTGGAAAACGCCATCACTCACGTTCCACGGGGCGGGTGCGTAAGCCTGGAGGTGGTCCGGCGGGGCGCCAGCGTGGTGCTCGCGGTGGCCGACGATGGACCGGGGATTCCGGTCGAAGCGCGCGAGCGCGTCCTTGGCCGCTTCGTCCGTCTGGATCCGGCGCGCAATGCGCGCGGCAACGGTCTGGGCCTGAGCCTGGTACGCGCGGCGGCGCTGTTTCATAAAGCCGAGCTGCGCCTGCTGGACAACCCTTCGGACAACGGGTCCGGCCTGCGGGTCGAGCTGGTCTTCAAAGCGTCATAATTGCCAACTCAAACAGACAATTGGAATCCCGCGCGGGCTCAAAACCGTGTATTATATGCGCCAAATTCGGCGCGGCCCTGACCGCCGGATTCCGAAATCCGAACGTCACAAGCGAGAGCATAGACTGAAAACGAGCGTCCCCAGGCCCCGTTCCCTGTCCGCCGGCATCGCGGTCGGACACCCCACAGGACGCGGCACCCACGCATGATGCAGCAGCACCGCACCCTTTCCCATCGTCGTCTCATGCTCGCCGTGCTCGTTGGCATCGGCGTGATCTGGTTCGCCCTGCTCGGCTACCGCGACCTGCTTCAGCCCGACGAGGGACGCTATGCGGAGATACCGCGCGAGATGGTCGCCACCGGCGACTGGCTGACGCCGCGCCTGGACTCCTTTAAATACTTCGAGAAGCCGGCCGCCCAATACTGGCTGACGGCGGTCGGTTACAAGATTTTCGGCGAGGGCAACACCACCGCGCGCCTTTGGCCCGCCCTGCTGGGCTTTTTGACGCTGCCCTGGATCATGTGGCTCGGCACGCGCCTCATCGGCCCGCGCGCCGGCCTGTACGCCGGTCTGATCCTGGCCAGCACGTTCCTGTGGGCCGTGTTGGGCCATACGCTGACGCTGGACATGGGCGTGTCGGCCTTTCTGACCTTCGGCATCGGCGCCCTGCTTGTGGCGCAGCAGCGTCGCGGCGATCCCAAGGCGGTGCGCAACTGGATGCTGCTGGGCTGGACCATGCTGTCGGTCGCGATGCTCTGGAAGGGGTTGATTGCGCTGGTCCTGCCGGGCGGCGCGGTGTTCTTCTACAGCCTGTGGATGCGCGATTTTCGCTGGTGGCGCCACCTGCACCTGGGCAAGGGCCTGGTCCTGTTCACGCTCATCAGCGCGCCCTGGTTCATTGCGGTCGACCGCGTCAACCCGGGTTTCGCCAAGTTCTTCTTCCTGCACGAGCACCTGGAGCGCTTCGCCGAGAACACCTATCACTACGGCGAGCCCTGGTGGTACTACCTGCCGCTGTTGTTCGTGGCCGCGCTGCCCTGGCTGGCGACCACGGCCGGCGCGCTGTTCAAACCCGGGTTCGACTGGCGAGTCGCGCGCGCGGCCTCGCCGCAGGAACGCGCCTTCGAGCCGCTGCGCTTTCTCTGGGTTTACGCCGTCTTTACGGTTGTCTTCTTTTCGTTATCGCATTCCAAGCTGCTGACGTACCTGCTGCCGATCTACCCGGCCCTGGCGCTGATTGCCGGCGAGCGCCTGGCCCGCCAGCCGCGCTTCCGGCTCGATACCGCCGTCATCGCCGTTTTCGGACTGCTGATGCTCAGCATCGCCTTCAACCTCCAGCGCTTCGTCAAGCCCGATATGCCGCTGGAGGTCGTCATGCGGGCCCAACCCTGGGCCCTGGCCTCGGGCGCGGCCTTTCTCGTCGGGGCCATTGCGGCGGTCGGTTTTCGCCGCCGCGGGACCGCGGCGGCAACCGCGTTGGCACTGGGTGCCCTGCTCGGCTTCCAGTGCATTGTCTGGGGCTACCAGCCACTGGCCTCGATTTATTCGGCCCGGGTCGTGGCCAATGCCATCGAGCCGGTGCTCGCCAAGGCCAATCGGCCCGGGTCGGATCGGGCCGGCGCGGAGGTACCCATCTACAACATTGGGCGTTACGATCAGTCGCTGCCCTTTTACCTGAACCGCACCGTTCGCCTCGGCCTGTATGAGGGCGAGCTGGGATACGGCATCAGACAGGAGCCCGAAAAATATATCGCCACGCTGGAGCAGTTTGCCGAGCAGTGGAAACAACTCCAGGGCCAGGCCGTCGCCGTTATCGCGCCGCCCCTATATGCAAAGCTGAACGAACAAGGAATTCCCATGCACGTGATCTACAAAGACGCCCGCCGGGTAGTGGTGACACGACAATGAACGGCATTACCTTCCTGCTGGTGCTGACCGGGGTCATGCTCAACGCGGTCGCGCAGCTCGCCCTGAAGGCCGGGGTGCGCGACATCGGCCCTATTGCGCTGAAACTCAGCCAGGTCATGCCCGTCGGCTTGCGCATGATGAGCGAGCCCTATCTTTGGACCGGACTGAGCTGTTACGTTATCAGTGTCGTGGTATGGATCCTCGCGCTGTCGCGGGTCGATGTCAGCATCGCCTACCCGATGCTCTCGCTGGGCTACGTCGTCAATGCCATCGCCGCCTGGTGGCTGTTCGGCGAGGTGATGAGCCCGAGCCGGGTCATCGGCATCGGCATCATCATCCTCGGCGTCTATGTCCTCGCCCGGAGCTGAACCGCTGTGCTGCCCTTCGTCAAACCGACCGTAACGGAAGAGGACATCGAGCGCATCAACGAAGTGCTGCGCTCGGGCTGGATTACCACCGGTCCCAAGGTCCAGGCCTTCGAGCAGGCCCTGTCCGAGTATCTCGACGGCGCCTTGGTACGGGTCTTCAACTCGGGCACCAGCGCGCTGGAGGCCTGTGTGCTGGCCTGCGACATCGGCCCGGGCGACGAGGTCATCGTGCCGGCCATGAGCTTTGTGGCGAGCGCCAACGTCGTGGTACGCGCCGGCGCACGCCCCGTGTTCGTCGACGTCGGACTCGATACGCGCAACATTGACATCGAGGCCATCGAAGCGGCCATCACCCCGCAGACCAAGGCCATTCTGCCGGTCCATTTCGCCGGGCTGGCCGCCGATCTCGATGCCATCTACCAACTCGCCGAGGACCGCGGTCTGCACGTCATCGAAGACGCGGCGCATGCCATCGGCAGCGACTACCAGGGACGGCGCATCGGCGCCGACGGCGATCTCATCTGCTTCAGCTTCCACCCGAACAAGAACATGACCACTATCGAGGGCGGGGCGGTGGCCTGTTTCGATCCCGATCTCGCCAAGCGACTGGAGCGCATCCGCTTCCACGGAATCGAGCGCGACGAGGCCGGGCAGATGGACGTCCTTGAGTGGGGCGGCAAGATGAATCTGCCCGACGTCAATGCCGCACTCGGCCTGCAGCAGCTCGCGCGCCTGGACGACTACAACGCCAAACGCCGCGCCCTGGTACGGCGCTACTTCGAGCGCCTGTCCCGCCATGCCGCGGTGCGCCCGCCCGCCGACGGCGAGGGCCACAGCTGGCACCTGTTCGCCCCGCTGATCGATTTCGCCGCGCTGGGGATCGACCGCGCGGGCTTTCAGGCGCGCCTGGCCGAGCGCGAGATCGGCAGCGGCTATCACTATCCGGCGATACATCTGTTCAAGCTCTACCGGCGCATGGGCTACCGGGACGGCGATTTTCCCAATGCCGAACGCATCGGCGAGCAGACGCTGACCCTGCCCCTGTTCCCGGCCATGACCGAGGCGGACGTCGATGCGGTGTGCACCGCGCTCGATGCCGTACTCGCCGAGCTCACAAGGGGAACGGGTACATGAGTAAACCGGAAGTCTCTGTCGTCATCCCCGTCTACAACGAAGAGGAGGTCCTCGATGCCCTCTTCTCGCGCCTGTATCCGGCGCTCGATGCCCTGGGACGCGACTACGAGGTCATCTTCGTCGACGACGGCAGCCGCGATCGCTCCGTGGCCATGCTGCGCGAGCAGTTCCAGCGCCGCCCCGAAGTGACCCGCGTGGTCCTGCTGCAGGCCAACGCCGGCCAGCACGCCGCCATCATCGCCGGCTTCGCGCAGGCCCGCGGCCGGCGCGTCGTGACACTCGATTCGGATCTGCAGAACCCGCCCGAGGAGATCGGCCGGCTGCTCGAGCAGATGGACGCCGGTCACGACTACGTCGGCAGCATCCGGCGCAAGCGCAATGACGCCCTGTGGCGTCATGTCGGCTCGCGTCTGATGAACGGTCTGCGCGAGCGCATCACGCATATCCGCATGACCGACCAGGGCTGCATGCTGCGCGCCTACGACGCCTCGATTATTCAGGCCGTCCTCGATTCGCGCGAGGTGACCACCTTCATTCCCGCGCTGGCCTATGTCTTCGCTCACAACCCGACGGAAATCACCGTCGAGCACGAGGAGCGCGCCGCGGGTGAATCCAAGTATTCGCTGTACAAGCTCATTCGCCTGAACTTCGACCTGGTAACCAGCTTCTCGCTGGCCCCGCTGCAGATGTTCTCGCTGGTGGGCATGGGCGTGGCCGGGGCATCGTTTCTGTTCGTCGTGTATCTGGCCCTGCGCCGTCTAATTATCGGCCCCGAAGTGCAGGGGCTGTTCACATTGTTCGGCATTGCCTTTTTCATCATGGGTCTGATCCTGGCCGGTATTGGACTGCTCGGCGAATACCTGGGTCGATTGTACCTGCAGGCGCGTCAGCGGCCGCGCTATCTGGTGCGCGCCGTGCTCGACCAGCAGTCGGACAAGCCCGCCTCGAAGCCGAAGACCCGACGCAAGAAGGCCACCGCGCGCCGCTCTGCGACGGCGCCCGAGGACCGGACCGGCAGCGAGCAAGACGGCGATGTCTGAGCCGCGACTGCGAGCCTCGTTTTGAGCCGCGCCGTCGTCTTCGCCTATAACGATGTCGGCGTGCGCTGCCTGTCCGTGCTGCTCGCTCACGGCATGGAGATCCCCCTGGTCGTTACCCACCAGGACGACCCGAACGAGACGGTCTGGTTCGACAGCGTCGCCGAACTGGCCGACCTGCATGAGTTGCCCACGATTACGCCCGACAACCCGAACACGCCCGAGGTGATCGAAAGCGTGCGCGCGGCGCGGCCCGACTTTCTGTTCTCCTTTTATTACCGGCACATGCTCGGCGCCGAGCTGTTGGAAATCCCCTCCCGTGGGGCCTATAACATGCACGGCTCGCTGTTGCCGGACTATCGGGGCCGTGTGCCGGTCAACTGGACGGTGCTGCGCGGTGAGCCGCGCACCGGCGCCAGCCTTCATCGCATGGTGGCCAAGCCCGACGCCGGCGATCTGGTGGCCCAACAGGCCGTGCCCATCCTGCCGAACGACACCGCCGTCACCGTCTTTCGCAAAGTCACGTGCGCGGCCGAATGCTGCCTGACGGAGGTGTTGCCCGCTCTGGACGAGGGCCGCGCGAAGCATGTGCCGCTCGACCTCGCGGCCGGGAGTTACTTCGGCCGCCGCCGCCCCGAGGACGGGCGCATCGACTGGTCGCAGTCGGCCTGGACAGTGCACAATCTCATCCGCGCCGTCGCTCCACCCTTCCCCGGTGCGTTTTTCGACCAGGAAGGGCGGCACGTATGCGTGCTGAGCAGTCATTTTCGCAGTGAAGACGCCCGCGCCGAGGGACCGCGGCTGTACGTGGAAAGCGGGCGCATCTTCGCCGACGCGGCCGACGGGGTACGATTCCAGATACTGGCATTGACGGTCGATGGCCGGGAGGTCACGGCGGAGAACTTCACCGACGTATGGGGGGCGCCCGCGGTGGCGCTGCCCGCGTCTTGAACGCATTACCTTTCAATCGAATTCGGATACAACGAGCACAGGAGTCAGCGGTCGCATGAATATTCTCATCCTCGGGGTCAACGGTTTCATCGGACACCATCTGTCCCGGCGTATCCTGGAGAGGACGGACTGGCACGTCTACGGGATGGACATGAACAGCGAGCGCGTCACCCCCTTCATGGACAATCCGCGCTTTCACTTCTTCGAGGGCGACATCGTCATCAACCGCGAGTGGGTCGAGTACCACATCAAGAAGTGCGACGTCATCCTGCCGCTGGTGGCCATCGCCACGCCCGCCAGCTATGTGCGTGAGCCGCTGTCGGTCTTCGAGCTCGACTTCGAGGCGAACCTGCCCATCATTCGCGACTGTGTTCGTTACAAGAAGCGCGTGCTGTTCCCCTCCACCTCGGAGGTCTACGGCATGAGTACGGACACCCCGTTCCATCCGTACGAATCGACCCTGGTCCTCGGGCCTATCGAGAAGCAGCGCTGGATCTACTCCTGCTCGAAACAGCTCATGGACCGCGTCATCTGGGCATACGGTCAGCAGGCCGACCTCGATTTCACCCTGTTCCGTCCCTTCAACTGGATAGGTCCCGGTCTGGACAGTCTCCACACCGCGAAGGAAGGCAGCTCGCGCGTGGTCACGCAGTTCCTCGGACACATCGCCCGAGGCGAGCCGATCAAGCTGGTCGACGGTGGGCGCCAGCGGCGCAGCTTTACCGTCATCGATGACGGCATCAGCGCGCTGATGCGGATGATCGAAAATCCCGAGGGCGTGGCCAGCGGCAAAATCTACAACGTCGGCAATCCGGACAATGACCTCTCCGTTCGCGAGCTGGCCGAGCTGATGCTCGACATCGCCCGCGAGTTTCCGGAGTATCAGCCGGGCGCCGCTGAGGTGGAACTGGTCGAGGTCAGCGCCGAGGACTACTACGGCAAGGGCTACCAGGACATCCAGACCCGCGTACCCTGGATCGACAACACCAAGCAGGAACTCGGCTGGGAGCCGCAGGTCAGCCTGCGAGATGCCCTGATGGAGGTCTTCGAGGCCTACCGCGCCGAGGTCGCTCAGGCGCGGGCCCTCATCGACGCCGAATAGGCTCGCGCGGATGCGCATCACGCTGAAGGTCGATGTCGATACGCTGCGCGGGAC
>Ga0209918_1000177_pt1 | contig 48111 bp, 42 predicted proteins | sample SalPonD_shore_MG_FD_185712 | JGI IMG/M metagenome (GOLD analysis project Ga0209918, IMG submission 185712) | Salt pond soil microbial communities from South San Francisco under conditions of wetland restoration - Salt Pond MetaG... | ecosystem: Environmental > Aquatic > Marine > Intertidal zone... | reverse complement strand
CTTCGATCCCGGGGAGTCCCTGGTGGAGCTGGCGCCGCGCGAAGGCGAGCATCACCTCCGCGAGGATGACATCGAGCAGTGGCTGGACGACTACGGCGCCGACGTGGCAATGGTGCTCTGGCCCGGGGTGCAGTACTACACGGGACAGTTTTTCGATCTCGCGCGCATCACGCGCGCGGCCAGGCGCACCGGCGCCGTGGCCGGCCTGGACCTGGCGCACGCCGCCGGCAACCTGCCGCTGTCGTTGCACGATACCAGTTGCGACTTCGCGGTCTGGTGCAGCTACAAGTACCTGAACTCGGGCCCCGGCGCCGTGGCCGGCTGTTTCGTGCACCGGCGCCACGGCGAAAGGGATCTGCCCCGCTTCGCCGGATGGTGGGGCCACGACAAGGCGACACGCTTCAGGATGAGGCCGGAGTTCCGTCCCACGCCCGGCGCCGACGGCTGGCAACTCAGCAATCCGCCGATCCTGTCGCTGGCGCCGCTGCGCGCCTCGCTGGAAATCTTCGACGAGGCCGGCATGGAGGCGCTGCGCGGGAAATCGCTGCGCCTCACCGGGTTCCTGGAATTCGTGCTCCGCGAGCGCATGGGCGAGGCCGTGGAAATCATCACGCCGCCGGCCCCCGCCTCGCGGGGCTGTCAGCTCTCGCTCCGGCTGCGCCGCGGGCCTGGCCGGGTGCTGTTCGAGAGCCTGGCGAAGCACGGAGTGGTCTGCGACTGGCGCGAGCCGGACGTGATACGGGCGGCGCCGGTGCCCCTGTACAACCGGTTCAGCGAGGTGTACCGGTTCGTGGAAATCCTCCGGGGGCTCCTCGCCGATGCCTGACCTCTGGGCTGTAGGAGCGCCTTACAGGCGCGAACGCCCACATTCGCGGCAAGATGCCGCTCCCACGGACCCACGCGGACGCAAAGAGCGAACCTGATGGCTGATCCTTCCAAAGAGAGCGTCACCATCGTCGGGGCCGGCCTCGCCGGCAGCCTGCTGGCGGTTTACCTGGCCAGGCGCGGCTTCAGGGTGGAGATGTTCGAGCAGCTCCCGGACTCGCGGCAGGAGGACGTGCCCGCCGGGCGCTCGATCAACCTGGCGCTCGCCGAGCGCGGCATCCACGCCCTGGAGCGGGTCGGCGTGTACGCCGACGTCGCGAAGTTCGCCATCCCGATGCGCGGGCGCTTGGTCCACGATATCCAGGGCGACACGGAACTCCTGCCCTACAGCATCCATCCCGGCGAGGTCATCTACGCGGCGCACCGCGCCAGGCTCAACCAGGTATTGCTGGACGCCGCCGAGCGTGCCGGCGACGTCACCATCCACTTCCGCAACAAACTGGTGGAAGGCGACGTGGAACGTGGCGAGCTGGTCTTCGAGGACACGGCCACTGTCAAGCGCCACCGGGTGAAAGCCTCGCCCGTGTTCGGCGCGGACGGGGCCGGTTCGCCGCTGCGCGAACTGGTGGAGCGGGCGACGGCCACGAAGGCCGATCCCGAGCTGCTGGACCACGGCTACAAGGAGCTCGCGGTGCCACCGTCGGAAGCCGGCAACTTCCGGCTGGAACCCAACGCGCTGCACATCTGGCCCCGCGGTGGTTACATGCTCATCGCGCTGCCCAACACCGATCACAGTTTCACCGCGACTTTGTTCCTGCCCAACCGTGGCGATCCCGGCTTCGACCATCTCAAGGACGATAAAGCAGTGCGGGATTTCTTCCACGCCAACTTCGCCGACGTAATGCCCCACATACCGGGGCTGACTCGCGAGTTCCAAGAGCATCCCACCGGCATCCTGGGCACCGTGCGCTGCTCCCAGTGGCACCACCGGGGACGGGCGCTGCTGCTGGGCGACGCCGCACACGCCATCGTGCCGTTCCACGGGCAGGGCATGAACTGTGCGTTCGAGGATTGCGAGGTGCTGGACGACATCCTGGAATCCGGCGAAACCGACTGGGAACGGGTGTTCGACCAGTTCCAGCAGCACCGTTTGGCGGACTGTGATGCCATCGCCGACATGGCGCTGGAAAATTACGTGGAAATGCGCGACTCGGTGCGCGACCCGCATTTCAAGCTCAAGAAGGACATCGCCGCCCTGCTCCAGCGCCGCCACCCGAAACGCTTCGTGCCCCGCTACGCGCTGGTGATGTTCCGCCGCCTGCCCTACGCCGAGGCCCGCCGCCGCGGCACGCTGCAACAGGGGATCCTCGAGCGGCTGGCGGAAGGTATCGAGGATCCGCGCCAGGCAGACATGGCACTGGCGGACAAGCTGGTCAACAAGTGGCTAGCGCCTTTGTAGGAGCCCGCGGCAGCGGGCGATTGGCCTTGATCGCACCCTTCCGGGTGCTCCTACCGCGCCGGGTCCGAGAGCTGCTGCACGTCCACGTCCCGGTGCCACTCCCCGGGCCACGCCTCGGGGAAAACCGCCTCCACGTCGAAATGCCCGTGAGTCAGATTCTCGAATGACGTGGTGATGGTTCCGGCGTGGGTGGTTTCCGGCTGCATCCACTCGCAGACCGGGCAAAATCCCCGGAATGCCAGCAATTCGCCCTCGGCGGCCCGGTCCCGCTCTGGATTCACCGCCTGCAGCCAGCGCGGGTTCCCGTGGGCGTCGTACAGGTAGACCGTATTCAGCTCGATGTCCCCGGCTCGCACCACGGTGTTTCCCCAGCCGGGCTCGCCCGGCGGAAACCAATGACCGCTCACGTCCAGGGGCGTGGCCCGACCGCCGGGGATGCACGAACCGGTGCCCTCGCAGGGTTGAAAGGGTTCGCTGCCGGAGATCCCGAACAGGCGCCAGTTAAAGGTTGCCCGGTCCGGGGCCCGGAAGGTCACAGACACCGTGCCCACCCGCGTGGGCCGGGCGCTTTCCCCGTTCCATACGTAACGCATCAGCGGCGCGCTCCAGAAGTCGCCCTGGTACGGGCCGGCGGCGAGGTACCAGACAGGGGTGCCGTCCTCCAGGTAGGTGAACCACACCACGAACAGGTTGTCGCCGGAGCGATTGAGATCGATGCCGTGCCCGGGGCGCGCCGGGTTGAACCACATGCCGCGCCGGATTCCGATGCTCGGCCCGGGTGCGTCCAGAGACACGTCCAGCGTCACCTCGCGATCCGCGGCGGCGCCGTTGAAGGGCGTGATGAACCAGCGCCCGCCGCTGATGACGCCACCGCCCAGGACGAGCTGATTCCCGCTCCCGACCACGTCGGCGCTGGCCGCGAGCGACGCCGGCGTCGTGCCCTGCGGCGGCGAGCCCCGCCTGGCATAAAGCGTCAGTGAACCGGTTTGCCCGCCGGCATTGACGGTCAATGCCCCGGCGTTGGCGGGCAGGTCAATGTACAGGCCGTCGCGGCGGCCGTGTGCCGGGATGGTGAATGTCCGGGTCTCGGAGGGAAGCAGCTCCAGCGGCTCGGCGTCTGCTTGCGTCGAACGCTTGAGCAGCACGGGTACCAGCCCCAGGTTGCGCGGGTGCTCCGGGTCGGTGCCCAGGTCCAGGGCGCCGTACCAGCGCCGGTGAGCCTCCAGGTCGCCCCGGTCCCACGCCAACCGCAGGTCGAAGGCTTCCCGGGCGGCGGCGCTCACCGGCCCCGTGGCGGCAAGCCCCCGAGGCTCCCCCGGCACCGAGGCAATGTCCAGACTCACGGTGTCGATGGCGCCCTCGCTGCTGGCCTGCCAGTCCTGCACCAGTACCCAGTAGTTGCCGGGTTGCGGGTCGGCGATGACACAGCGCTCGGAAGTGCCCGAGGTGGTGCTGGCGCACAGCTCCTCGTCCAGGTCCGGCTTTCCGTCCCCGGCGTCACGTCCCACGTAGAGATCCATGTCGGTGGCCGTGGACTGGGTGATGCGGGCCAGCAATAACCGGTCCCCCGCCTTGACCTGCACCATCCGGAAAGTGCTGGTGCCGTCGTCCGGGTTGTCGAAGGGATCGAAGCGGGTGGGATCCTGGCGCAGCGAGCGTTCGACCGTGAGCGCCGGAGCGGGACCGTGCGCGGCCAGGGTCAAATTGGAAAGCGGCACCAACCCGTCCAGGCTCAGGTCCGTGAAACCGCCGTCCGTGTCCGCCGTTACCGTCAGAAGATCGGGCAGCTCGCCGCCGCTGACGAATACCGACACGGGCAGTTGCTGCTCCGGGGTCGGGCCGCCGCCGGAGACGGGTACCAGCCTCACGCGCCCGCTGGCCCAGTGGCCGACCGCGGCGCCGGTGACGTCGGCCCGGATTTCCAGTTGCTGGCGGTCGCCGGCCTGGTTCAACGTGAACTGCTGCGGGGTGACCTGGATGTCCACGCCCGGAGGTGCTTCCACTTCCACGCGCCAGGTAATGCCGCCGCGGATCGCCTTCACCGTCCGCGTCCACTGGCAGTCCAGGAAGCAGCCGTCGTCGTCCAGCGCCGGCAGGTTCAGGTCGCGGGGCGAACCGCCCTGGTCCGGGTCGGCGTCGTTGAAGCCGTTCACCCCCTGCTCCATCACCAGGCCCGCGGCCACGGCCGCCGCCGCGTTCACCCGGCCGCCGCCGCTAACCGTGGCCCCGGCCGGCCCGCCGTCGAAGGCGTCGGTCATATTTCCGGGCAGGGCCGTCATGACCAGCGCGGAGTGGATTGCCGCCACGCTCCAGTGCGGGTGAGCGGCGCGCAACAACGCCGCGGCCCCGGCCACGTGGGGCGAGGCCATGGAAGTCCCGGTAAGGAACTGGTAGCGGTCGTTGTCTCCGCCTTCCGGGGGCGCCGCGCCCAGTATCCCGGTGCCCGGGGCGGCGACGTCCGGCTTCATGACGTCCGGCGACATGGGTGCCGGGCCCCTGGAACTGGAACTGGCCACCAGGTCGCCGAACGACGGGTCGAGAACGCGCTCGGCGCCGCCGATGCGCGCCCGGCGATCGCCACCCCCCGCCAGCCAGCGCCGCAGCTTGCTGGCCTCCTCGAAGCCCAGGTGCACCGCGGGCAGGTAGTGATCGTCGCTGACGATGTCGTCGCCGAACTCCCGGGTGTTGGCGAGCACGTAGCCGCCGGCGCCGGCCTGAAGCACGTTGTAGCCCTTCTCCACGCGCGCGTATTTGCCCCGGTCGCAGACCACGATCTCACCGTGAAAGGTATTCGGCGGGAACGGGTTGCTCGCGCCGGTGGGCGGGAAGGTGGGCTCTCCCTGCCCGCACAGCGCGTTGCCGGATTCACTGGCGTGGACGATCTTCGCCGGCCCGTAATCGCCGGTGAAGCCGACCCCGGTGAGCGTGCCCGGCGCCGGGCGGCTGCCGCCGCTCATGTCGGTGAGACGGTTCTGGAAGCGGCGGTCGTGGCTGCTGTTGGCGGCGGTGATCACCCATGGCGCGGTGGCGGGAGTGCTGATGGTGCCAGCCTCGGGCCCGTCGTTGCCCGCGGAGACCACCACCACGGTGCCGGCGGCGCGAAGGTTTCGCATGGCAGTGGCGTCCGGCGTCTGCCAGGGACTGGCCCGCACCGGGAAGCTGCCGATGGAGTAGTTCAGCACGTCCACGCCGTCGGTGAGCGCCTGGTCCAGCGCCTTGAGCAAAGCGGAACCCGGGCACCCTTCCTCCTGGTCGTCCTGTCCCGAGTTGCACGCCTTGTAGGTGACCAGGTTGGCGTGGGGCGCCACGCCGGAGATGGGCACGGTAAGATCCAGGGTGTGGCCTTGAATGGTCGCATCCACGTGGTTGCCGGCGGCGATGGAGGCCACGTGGGTGCCGTGGCCCGTGGTGTCGGTGCCGCTGCTGCCCTCGTCGGTGAAATCGTAGATCCCGATCAGCTTGTCGTTGCACCGCGCGGTCCCGTCGGCGCACAGGCCCAGGAAATGCCCGAGCGGGTTATGGTGGTGGTAGCCGTCTCCGCCCACCTCGGCAAAGGACGGGTGCGCCGGGCTGATGCCCGAGTCCACCACGCCGATGATCACCTCCTCTCCCTGGTTGCCGGTTCCGCTGAAGGCCGCCGAGCCGTTCCAGACATCATCGGCGTTGATCCACGCGGGCCCCGCGTCGGTGTGAATGAGGCGCACGAAATCCGGCTGCACCGAGGCCACGCCTTCCACGTTCCGAAGGCGCCGGGCTTCCGCCGGCGTCAGGTCCAGTGCCAGGCCGTCGAATACGTTCCGGTACACGAATCGTGGCGACAGTTTGCGACCCAGAAGTGCTTGAGCCCGGTCCATCAGGCCCTTCCGTTCCCGGTCCAGGTGCGCCAGGTAGGCCTTGCTCTCCGGGCTCCCGGCGTCCAGGCGCCGGGCGCCGGTCACGGCGGGAGAGGTTGCATTGAGCAAGTCGCCTCCCGCGGATACGCCCCCGCGCCAGGCGGCAAGCGGGGCCGCGTCCAGCTGGACGATGTATCGCGACGCGACTGCTTTTCCGCCGCCGGCCGCGGCCAGGGGCGCGGCAAGCGCCAGGCTGAGCAAGGCGGCGAAACTGGCGCGATGGTGGTTCATGCGATCAACTCGCGAGCCCCTAGGCGGCTTCTTCTTCCGGCACTGGCTCGCGAAGCGTGACGAATTCCTCGGCGGCGGTGGGGTGGATGCCCACGGTGGCGTCGAACTGGGCCTTGGTCGCGCCGCCCTTCAGCGCCACCGCCAGGCCCTGGATCACCTCGGGGGCGTCCTCTCCAACCATGTGACAACCCAGCACCCGGTCCGTTTCCGCGTCCACCACCAGCTTCATCATGATGGATTCCCGGCGCCCGGTGAGCGTGTGGCGCATGGGCCTGAACCGCGTGCGATAGACCACCACCTCGTGGGACTCCCGGGCCTTTGATTCGCTCAGGCCCACCACCGAGGCAGGGGGAATGGCGAACACCGCGTGGGGCACGTTGGCGTGATCCGGCTCGACCTGCCGGACCCCGAACAGCGTATATGCCAGCGCCTGGCCTTCCATCAGCGCCACGGGGGTGAGCGCCATGCGGTTGGTCACATCCCCCACCGCGTGAATGTTGGGCACGCTGCAGCATGAGTACCGGTCCACGCTGACCGCGCCGTCCTCCGAAAGCGCCACGCCGGCGGCGTCGCAACCCAGGCCTTCGGTATTGGGGCCGCGGCCCGTGGCGAACATCACCTGGTCGGCCTCGAGGGTTGAACCGTCGGTAAGGGTAATTTTCAGGGCGCCGCCGTCACGCTCCACCGCGCTGGCATTGATTCCGGTGCGAAGATCCACGCCGTGGCGGCGCAGGTTGTCGGCAACCGCGTCGCGCACGTCGTCGTCGAAGCCCCGCAGGATCTGCTCGCCCCGGTAGATCTGGATCACCTCGCTGCCGAAGCCGTTGAAAATGCCGGCGAACTCCACGCCAATGTAGCCGCCCCCCACGATCACGACCCTCCCGGGAAGGCGCTCCAGATGAAAGGCCTCGTCCGAGGTGATCCCCAGCTCCGCCCCCGGGATGTCCGGGCGCCGAGGCCGGGAGCCCGTGGCGATCAGCACGTGCCTCGCGGTCACCGTCTTGTCGCCGACGCGGACCGTGTGGGCATCTTCCAGCACGCCGCGGTCCTGATAGAGACGAACCCCGGCATTGGAAAGAATCTTGTGGTAGACGCCGTTCAGCCGGTCAATTTCCCGGTCCTTGTTTTCGATCATGCGAACCCAGTCGAAGCGGGGCTCGCCGACGTCCCAGCCGTAGGCGCGGCAATCCTCCAGGTCGTCGCGGTAATGGGCCCCGTACACCAGCAGTTTCTTCGGAACGCAGCCGCGAATCACGCAAGTGCCGCCCACGCGGCTTTCCTCGCAGATTCCCACGCGGGCGCCCAGGCAGGACGCGACCCGGCTGGCGCGTACGCCTCCGGAGCCGGCGCCGATGACGAAAAGATCGAAGTCGAATGTGGTGGATGGCATGATCGAGATCAAACGAGCATCAGATTGGAAGGATTACGGGTGCAATAGACCGCCCCGAATGGGCTATTCTTGCGCGCCGTGACAGGGCGCCAAACATACCAGATCATCTCCCGCGACCCGGAACCCGAGACCGACCGACCAGCATGAGCCCCTCGCCCGAACGACTCCTCGACGCCTGCCTGCAGGCGGGTTACGCCTTCGACGCCGATGGCGCAACCTGCGTGCTCAGGCCCGGGGAAACGGGCGGAGCGGCGCAACGTTGGCTGTCCGCGCGGGCACGGTCCTGGGGGTTCCTGACTGCGTTCAACCCCGCCTCGGCGGCGCTGTGCGAGCAGGAGAACCTTGCCCGCCACGAGAACCTGCTCCGTGAGGTCGAGGCCCTGGGCTGGCGGTGCATCGGCGCCCGCGGCCTGGACCCGGCCGGCGAGTGGCCGGAAGAGACCGGCTTGCTGATCCTGGACCGGAGCCTGGACGAGCTGGTGGCGATTGCCCAGCGATACGGGCAGAACGCGCTGCTTCACGGCGAGCCCGGGCAGCCCGCCCGGGTGGTGGCCCTGAACCCGGACTGGCGTGCCGCGGTGGAAGGCCGTCCGGACGCCGCTGCCATGGCGCCGACGCTGTTACGCGCCCGGGGACTGGGATTCACCCGGGACGAGGAATGGATATTCCGGGACCTGGACTTCGATCTGGACCGGGGCGGCTGCCTGCTGATCGCCGGCTCCAACGGCAGCGGCAAGACCACGCTGATGCGCCTTGTCGCCGGCTTGCTCTCCCAGCACGAAGGGACATTAACATGGAACGGCAAGTCACTGAATGAAATACAGATTCCAAATGATGAACACCTCTATATCGGGCACAAGCTTGCGGTGAAGGACGACCTGACGGCCCTGGAGAACCTGATATTTTTATGCGAGCTGCACGGGGTGGATCCCGCCGGCGCCGAGCAGGCCCTGTCCGGGCTGGGCCTGGCGGGCTACCAGGACACCCTGGCCGTGCGGCTCTCCGCTGGTCAGAGAAAGCGCGTGGCGCTGGGGCGCCTGGCGCTGGACCCGCGCCCGCTTTGGCTGCTGGACGAGCCCTTCGCCAACCTGGACGTGCACGGCGTGGAGCTGGTGAGCGGACTGATCGCCGAGCACACCCGGCGCGGCGGCGCCGTGCTGCTCACCTCCCACGGCGAGCGCTCTCCCTGGCTGCCCGAGATGGCGGTGGTGACGCTGGGGTCGGCGACATGATCCGGCGCACCGCCCTGCACGCCTGCGCCGCCCTGCTGCGGCGCGACCTCCGCCTGGCCATCCGGCGCCGCTCGGAGCTGGCCAACCCGCTTTTGTTCTTCGCGGTGGTGATCACCCTGTTTCCCCTGGGCGTGGGCCCGGATCCGGCCAGGCTGTCCGGCATCGCCGCCGGCACGCTGTGGGTGACCGCACTGCTCGCGGTGCTGTTGTCCCTGGACTCGGTGTTTCGCGCGGACTTCGACGATGGCACGCTCGAACAGTGGCTGATCAGCCCGCACCCGCTGCCGCTGCTGGTATTGACCCGGGTGCTCGCCCACTGGCTCACCACGGGCCTGCCGCTGGTGCTGCTGGCGCCGCTGTTGGGGGTCTTCCTGAAACTGGACCCACACGCCTCGCTGACGCTGTTCTGGTCCCTGCTGCTGGGCACACCGGTGCTGAGCCTGGTGGGCGCCATCGCGGTGGCGCTGATCGTCGGATTGCGCCGCGGCGGCATGTTGCTGGCCCTGCTGGTGCTCCCGCTGTACGTGCCGGTGCTGATCTTCGGCGCCGGTGCCGTGGATGCCGCCGCCTCCGGCCTTCAGCCCACCGGACAATTGCTTTTATTGGGGGCCCTGCTGGTACTGTCGGTCACGCTGGCGCCGCTGGCCGGCGCGGCCGCCCTGAAGATCGCAACGGAATAGACACTTGTTTAAACTGAACCGGATGTTTCACAAGCTCCTTTCTCCCGAGAGTTACTACCGCTTCGCCGGCCGGCTGGTGCCCTGGCTGGGCTGGAGCTGCGCCATCCTCATGATTGCCGGGCTCATCGGCGGATTGTGGTACTCGCCGCCGGACTACCAGCAGGGCGAGAGCGTGCGCATTATCTACGTGCACGTACCGGCCGCCTGGCTGAGCCTGTTCGGCTACATGTTCATGGCCGGCGCCGCGCTGGTGGGGCTGGTCTGGCACGTGAAGGTGGCCGAGTCGCTGAGCATGGCCGCGGCCCCGGTAGGCGCCTCGTTCACGTTCCTGGCACTGGTCACAGGCTCGCTCTGGGGCAAGCCCATGTGGGGCACCTTCTGGGTCTGGGACGCGCGGCTCACCTCGGAACTGGTATTGCTGTTCCTCTACCTGGGCGTCATCGCGCTCTACAACGCGGTGCCCGACGTGCGCAAGGCATCGCGCGCCGCCGGCATCCTGGCGCTGGTGGGCGCGGTCAACGTGCCGATCGTGCATTACTCGGTGGAGTGGTGGTACACGCTCCACCAGGGGCCCACGGTCACCAAGCTGGATGCCCCGTCCATCGACATCCGGATGCTCATCCCGCTGCTGCTGATGGCGCTCGCCAGCACCCTGTTTTTCCTGGCCGTGGTCTTTACCCGCGCCCGGGCCGACCTGGTCCGCCGCGAACGCGACAAGCGCTGGGTCAGGGAACTGGTCACCGCCGATGGAGGTCGTCAATGAGTCATTGGCTCGCCATGGGGGCTTACGGCTGGTTCGTCTGGCCCTCCTACGGGATCTTTGCCCTGGTGGTGGGGGTCAACTGGTACACGGCGCGCAAGGCCCACCGGGAGGCGCTGTCCCGGGCCCGGCGCCGAATCGAGAGAGAAACGACATGAACGCGGCACGCAAGAGACGCCTTTACTACATCCTGCTGATCCTGGCCGGCGTGGCCATCGCCACCGCCATCGCGCTTGCCGCGTTCCGGCAGAACCTGATGTTTTTCTATTCCCCGTCGGAGGTGGCCGCCGGAGAGGCGCCCGTCAATCGCTCCTTCCGCATCGGCGGCCTGGTGAAGAAGGGCTCGGTGACCCACTCCAATGACGGGCTCACCGTGCATTTCACGGTGACCGACCTGAAGCACGATACTGATATCGTATACACGGGCATCCTTCCGGACCTGTTCCGTGAGGGCCAGGGCGTGGTGGCCCAGGGAAGCTTGGACGGAAACGAGTTCGTGGCCACGGAAGTCCTCGCCAAGCACGACGAGAACTACATGCCGCCGGAAGTGCACGACGCCCTGAAGGAAGCCCAGGCATCCACCCAGGAGACGCCATGATTCCCGAGCTAGGACAATTCGCCCTGATACTGGCGCTAATGGTCTCCGCCCTGCTCGCCACGGTACCGCTGATCGGCAGCTACAAGGGCAACGTCCAATGGATGTCCATGGCGCGGCCCGCGGTGTATCTGGAAGCGTTGCTGGTGGCGATCGCCTTCGGGTGCCTGGGATGGGCCTTCCTGCACAACGATTTCTCGGTGCGATTCGTCGCCGAGAATTCCAACAGCGAATTGCCCTGGTTCTACCGGCTCACGGCCATCTGGGGCGGGCACGAGGGTTCGCTGCTGCTGTGGATGATGCTGCTCGGTGTCTGGTCCGCGGCCGTCGCGACGTTCAGCAAGCGCCTGCCGCTGGAGTTCATTTCCCGGGCGCTGTCGGTGCTGGGCATGGTGGCCTTCGGCTTCCTGCTGTTCACGCTCTTGACGTCCAACCCGTTCGCCCGCGTGTTTCCGCCGCTGCCCCAGGGCCGCGACCTGAATCCCCTGCTGCAGGACCCGGGCATGATCATGCACCCGCCCATGCTTTACACGGGATACGTGGGTTTCTCGGTGGCATTTTCCTTCGCCATCGCGGCGCTGCTGGGCGGCAAGCTGGATCCGCAGTGGGCGCGATGGTCCCGGCCCTGGACCACGGTGGCCTGGGCGTTTTTGACCCTGGGCATCACCCTGGGCAGCTGGTGGGCCTACTACGAGCTGGGCTGGGGCGGCTGGTGGTTCTGGGACCCGGTGGAAAACGCCTCCTTCATGCCCTGGCTGGTGGGCACGGCGCTGATCCATTCCCAGGCGGTGACCGAACAGCGCGGCGCCTTTCGCGGCTGGACCGTGTTGCTGGCCATTTTCGCTTTCTCGCTGAGCCTGCTGGGGACCTTCCTGGTACGCTCCGGCGTGCTCACCTCCGTGCATGCCTTCGCCAGCGACCCGGCGCGCGGCCTGTTCATCCTGACCTTCCTGGCCGCGGTGAGCGGGGGCGCGCTGACCCTGTACGCCCTGCGCGCGCCGCGCGTGGCCAGCGGGGGTTCCGTGCACCCGATTTCCCGCGAGAGCCTGCTGCTCACCAACAACCTGCTGTTCACCGTGGCCGCCGGGACGGTGCTGCTGGGAACCATCTACCCGCTGGCCATCGACGCTTTAGACCTGGGCAAGATTTCCGTGGGCCCGCCCTATTTCGGCTTCATGTTCACGCTGCTGATGATCCCGGCCATCGCCCTGATGCCCGCCGGGCCCTTCGCGCGCTGGAAGCAGGACGATCCGATGCGCCTGCTGCGCTGCCTTTGGGCGGCCGGCGCCGTGGGCGCCCTGGCATTGCTGGTCGCCGCCTTCACCCTGCGCGAACCATCCGCGCGCGCCCTGCTGGGGCTCGCCGGCGCGGGCTGGATTTTCGGCGGCACCATCGACCAGTACGTGCAACGCGTCAGGGGGCGCCTGGGCACCGGCATGCCGCTGGCCACGCGTGCGCTGACGGGCATGACCCTGGCCCACCTGGGCGTGGGAGTGTTCCTGCTCGGCTCCACGCTCACGCTCACACAGAGCCTGCAGCGCGACACCGCGATGGCGCCGGGCCAGGCCGAGACGCTGGGCCCCTACACATTCACCTTCGACGGCGCCGCGCAGGGCCGCGGCCCCAACTACACCAGCCAGGAAGGCCGCATCACGGTCACCAAGGGCGATCGCACCGTGGTGACCCTGTTCCCGGAGAAGCGCCAGTACGACGCAGGCGGACAGGTGATGACCGAATCGGCCATCGATCCCGCCATCACCCGGGACCTTTACGTGGCCATGGGCAATCCCACCGACAGCGGCGGCTGGACCGTGCGCCTCTACTACAAGCCCTTCGTGCGCTGCATATGGCTGGGGTCGCTGATGATGATGCTGGGCGGCATGCTGGCCGCCTCGGACCCGCGCTACAGGCGCAAGCGCGCACGTGAGGAATCGGCGTCGACCGAAGCACTGGCGGCGGGGAGTCAGGCCTGATGAAACTGAGATTGCTGCTCCCACTGGCCGTGTTCGCGATTCTCGGCGGCCTGTTCTACGTGGGCTTGAACCGGGACCCGAGCCTGGTGCCGTCGCCGCTGATCGACAAGCCCGCGCCGGATTTCTCGCTGCCCACGGTGTCCTCGGACGGCGAGCGCATCTCGAAACGGGACTTGCTGGGGGAGGTGTACCTGCTGAACGTCTGGGCGAGCTGGTGCTACGCGTGCCGCCTCGAGCACGAGGTGGTGACCGCACTCGCCTCGACGCACCGCGTGCCCGTTTACGGGCTCAACTACAACGACAAGCGCGAAGACGCCCAGCGCTGGCTGGACCAGTTTGGCGATCCCTACCTGGCCAGCCTGTACGATCCGGATGCCAGGGTCAGCATCGACTTCGGCGTCTATGGCGCCCCGGAAACGTTCCTGATCGACCGCACGGGCACCATCCGCTACAAGTACATCGGCCCGCTCACCCCGGACGTGGTGAACGGGGAGATCCTGCCGCTGGTTCAGCGACTGAGGAGCGCCGGCTCATGAGGGCATTGTCGCGAATGCTGGCCGCAGCGTTGCTGGCGGCGCCCATCCTGGCGTCGGCCATCGCGCCGATGGAATTCGATTCACCACAGCAGCGCCAGCGCTTCGTCCAGTTGACCAGCGAACTTCGCTGCCTGGTCTGCCAGAACCAGTCGCTGGCGGACTCCGACGCCCCCCTTGCCCAGGAACTGCGCGAGGACGTGCTCAACATGATGAAGAACGGCAAGTCGGACGACGAAATCCGCGACTTCCTCGTGGCGCGCTACGGTGATTTCGTGCTCTACGATCCACCCGTTCAGCCCAGCACCTGGGCGCTCTGGTTCGGACCCTTCATCCTGCTCCTCGTGGGTGCCGCCGCCCTGGCCATGGCCGTGAGGCGGCGCTCCAGGCTTTCCGACGACGAAGGACCCAAGGCATGACCTGGTTTCTGATCATCGCCGCGATCATGTTGCTCGCGGTACTCGGCCTGCTGCTCAGACCCCTGTTGAGCAAGGGCGAAAGCAAGCGCCCCGCGCTGATACCGGCCATCATCGTTTCCGTGGTGCTGGCCGGGGGCGCGGTGGGTCTGTACCTGAGCCTCGGTCACCCCGGCGCCATGCAGTCCGGTGGGCAGCATGGCAATCAGGCGGGCGACCTGCAGAGCGCAACCCAGGCCCTGGCGCAACGCATGGCCCAGAACCCCGGTGACGTGGATGGCTGGGTTCTGCTCGGTCGATCCTATGCCACGCTGGGCGACATGCAGCGGGCAAGCCAGGCGTTCCAGCGCGCCCGCCAGTTGGCGCCCCGCGACCCTGACGTGCTGGTGGAGCTTGCCGAAACCACGGCCCGCGCCAACGGCTTCGACCTGGGTGGCGAGCCGGCGAAGCTGCTCGACCAGGCGTTGTCCGTCGACCCGAAGCACCAGAAGGGACTCTGGTTCGCCGGCATGGCGGCCTGGCAACAGCAGGACTACGAGAAGGCCGCGGCGCGCTGGCAGACCCTGCTTGGCGAGCTCGAGCCGGGCAGCGACGTGGCGCAGTCGGTGAAACAGCAACTGGACCGGGCCCGTGCCCTGGCCAACGGCGAGACGCCGCCATCACCACCCGTTGCCTCGGTCACCAATGCGCCGGCCGACGAAGCGCCGGCGAATCCTTCCACGACCGGGAATGGCGGTGGCCCCACCTCCGTGACCGTGAACGTGACCCTGGTGGATTCCCTGGCATCAAGCGTTTCGCCGGATGACACGCTGTTCGTTTTCGCCCGGGACCGCAACGGCCCGCCCATGCCCCTGGCGGTCGAGCGACACTCCGCGGGCGAACTCCCCCTGAGCGTTACGCTGGACCAGTCCGACGCGGTAATGGGCGGACAGGGCCTGGACAAGGCGGGAAGCCTGCAGATCGTGGCGCGGATTTCCCGGGACGGCTCGGTCATGGCACGCTCCGGCGGCTGGCAGGGGAGCGCTGATCCGACCCGGGACCAGGACGGCAACTACCGGGCCGACGTGGTCATCGACAAGAGCATGTAAGGCCACCGGGCCACGCTTCGACATCCCTGCCGGGCTTTCATCTATAATTCCCCGGAACCGTCCAGCCGCATCCAGCCAGGGGGGAGATGATGGAGGAACGGCGCACATCCCTGATCGCGGACAGCACCTTTCAGGTCCGTTGGATCGTACAGCTCGTCCTGGGCAGCTTCGTGCTCATCAACGTGGTGCTCATCGTGGCGTTCCTCATGGCCGGCGGCGGCCTGGATACCCCCACCGAACGCATCACCCTGGGTGTCGTGGTGGCGGTCATCGAGTTGGCCGGCCTGTTCGGCGTCTTTTACCTGGCCCGCCGAGACAGCAGCCGTATCGCGGGCCCGCTGTACCGCGTCACGCGCATCGCGGAGGCCCTGCGCAGGGGCGATCTCACCGTTCGCGCCAGCGTGCGTGACGCGGATTATTTCCAGGACACGCTCAAGGAACTCGACCGCAGCCTGTCCGAGCTACGCAGCCGCCTTGAAGAACTGAAGACCAACGCGAATCGCGCCGGACAGGGGGAACGGGGGGCGCAACGCGAGCTTCAGGAAGGGCTCGCCTGGTTCAAGACACGCGCGGACGACTGAGCGCGCGACTTGGGGGGACAACCGGCCATGCAATCCATCAACCGCCACCGCAACGCCTTCGCCGGCAGGTGCAATCGCGGCTTCACCATCATCGAGCTGATGCTCGTGGTCACCATCATCAGCATCCTGTTGCTGGTGGCTGTTCCCACCTTCCAATCCTACTCCGCGCGCGCCAAGATCGCCGAAGGTCTGCTACTCGCCGATCCGGTACTGCAATCCGTGGCGGAGTATTACCACGGCCACAATGCCTGGCCCGCGGATAACGCGACGGCGGGCATCAGCCCCGCGGCCAGCTTCGCGACTCGCTATGTCAGGTCCATTTCGGTGACCGACGGGCCGCCAGTGGCCATCACGCTGACCTACGACGAGGCAGAGCTTTCCGGCATCGGCGCGGCCACCAACACCATCGTGTTCACGCCTCGGTCGGATGCCAGCCTCACTGTGCAGTGGAGCTGTTCCGGCGGCACCCTGCCGCATTGGGCACGCCCGCCTCGCTGCCGAATCTAGCTTCGGCAGGGGTGCGGGACCGTCTGCAGCAGGGATGCTGCAGTCGAGCCCCCGGGGATGGGTCCACGGCGTGTCCCGAACCCGGGCCTCGCGCACCCGCCACTCCGGAATGCCGCGATGACCCAGAAAAAAGGCGGCCGGCATCGCCGACCGCCAGTACGGGGGACTCTTTCCGCTTCCGGCTCCCGGCGTTCAGCCGTCGCCGCCGTCGCCACCGTCTTCGCCGTCAGTCCCGCTTTCGGCGGGCGCGGCGAGATCCGTATCCATGTACTGGATGAAGGCGTTGCCGAACAGGTAGTCCGCGGGCATGTACGTCAGCATTTCGCCGGCGTCGCAGTCCACGTCACCGCTGATCACCACGGCAAGCAGAGCGCCGTCCTCGGTCTCGTCCTCGGGCATGGGGAGGTCGCCGTTCAACTCCACGTCGCCGGCGATGTGAAGGTCGCCCTCTTCGTTCACCACGCCGTCACCGAGGCAGACGACGCCGGGGCTCGGCACGGGCTGCGGTTGGTAGGTGAGCGTGTACTCGCCATCGGGCGGCAACTCGTGCCCGTTGAGCACGAAGTTGAAGGTCGGCGCGGCCCACGAATATTTCATGCGCGCCCAGGAACCGTCCTTCAGGATTTCGCCGGTGTCCGGGTCCTGCTGGGAAAAGTTCAGATGCGCAATGTGCGAGCGTCCGGCGCGCCCCGGAGGCCCGCTGCCGCCGACGCCGCATAGGCCGGGCGGACCATTGCCCTGGTTTTCGCCCTGGTCCGGCTCGTCAGACTGGTCGCCGCCGTTGTTGCCGCCCTGGTGGTCGCCGCCGGGCATGAATTCGCCGCTGAAATCCGGCCGTCCGCGATGGTCGCCCGGACCGCCGTGCTGTCCCGGCGCGGCGTACGCCGTCGCGGAGCCCATCGCCAGCGCGATGGCGCACGCGAGAATTCCCTTCTCAAGATTCAACATTGCAATTCCCTCCGTATTCGGGTGCGTTGTGTTTGAACGCACCCTAGCAGAGCCCGACACCACTACGTTGTGCCGAAATTCACATTATAGAAAATGACGCCGCGGTTCGCGTGCGCCCAGATCTGGACGGGGGCATTTGGATTCAGCGGGAGAGCGGTGATTTTGGTCGGGGCGCGGAGATTCGAACTCCGGACCTCCACAACCCCATTGTGGCGCGCTACCAAGCTGCGCTACGCCCCGACTCGTGCATTCCGGAAGATCCCCGGAAGGCGGCGGCAATCATACCGGAATCGTCCCGAAAGGTGCACCCCTCGTCGGGGCCGCCGGCGCTGGATCAGCGCTTCAGGAGCTTGAGGATCTCTTCCAGCTCGATGCGCACCTGCTTGACGATCTGCTGGCTCTGGCGCACGTCGCGCTGCGCGGCGCCACTTTCCAGTTGCTGGCGGGCGCCGCCGATGGTGAAGCCCTGCTCGTAGAGAAGACCGCGGATCTGGCGGATGAGCATGACGTCGTGGCGTTGGTAGTAGCGCCGGTTGCCGCGGCGCTTGACCGGCTTGAGCTGGGGAAACTCCTGTTCCCAGTAGCGCAGCACGTGCGGCTTCACGTCGCAAAGCTCGCTCACCTCGCCAATCGTGAAATAGCGCTTGGCGGGAATCGGTGGAAGTTCGGCGTTACTCCCCGGGTCCAACATAGGCTTCCACCCTTGCTTTCAGTTTTTGGCCCGGCCGGAAAGTCACGACTCGGCGGGCGGAGATGGGGATCTCCTCGCCCGTCTTGGGATTGCGACCGGGTCTTTCCTTCTTGTCGCGCAGGTCGAAATTGCCGAACCCGGACAGCTTGACCTGCTCTCCACGCTCAAGGGCGCCGCGGACGGCCTCGAAAAACGCGTCCACGAATTCCTTCGCTTCGCGCTTGTTCAGGCCAAGCTCCTGAAACAGCCACTCAGCCATTTCAGCCTTAGTCAGTGCCATGATTCACTCCCTCAGCCGCGCACCGCACGTTTTACCCAGGCCGTCCAATACCCGGGTTACCAGGGCGTCTACTTCCTTATCCTTAAGAGTGCGTGATAGTTGCTGGAATATCAAGCCCATAGCCAGACTTTTTGTGCCACTTTCCAGCTCTTTGCCGCGATATACGTCGAAAATCACCAGTTCCCGCAGCTCCGGGCCGGCAAAATCACGGGCCGCGTCGACCAACGTGCCGGCGCCGACCTCCTCCGGGACCACCAACGCCAGGTCCCGCCGCACCGCGGGAAACCGGGATATCGGGCGAAGCTCGGGTACCCGGGTCCCTTGCAGCAGGGCGCAGTGCAGCTCGAACAGCAACGTGTCCCGGGGAACCTCCAGCTCCGCCGCCAGCTTGGGGTGAATGGCCCCCAGCCAGCCCAACGCCTCCCCGTCCAGGCGCAGCCGCGCGCTTCGCCCCGGGTGCAGCGCCGGATGGTGCTCGGGCGACGCGTCCAGGCCGGGCCCCGCCACCGGGCACAGCGCCTCGATGTCCCCCTTTACGTCGTGGAAGTCCGCGGACACGCCGGGTGCTCCCCACTGCTCCGGGTAAAGGGCACCGGATACCAGCCCGGCGATGACCATTTCCTGTTCTATATCAGATGCTTCCTCAATAAACCTCAACCCACACTCGAAGATGCGTACCCGCTCATTCTGCCGATTGCGGTTGTATCGCAGCGTCTCCAGCAGGCCGGCCCACAGCGTGCGCCGCATGTGGGTCATCTCCGCCGTGATGGGATTGGCCAGCGCCAGGCCCGCGTGCCCCGTGAGCCGGCGTTGCAATGCCTCGTCCACGAAGCTGTAGGTGATGACCTCCTGGTAGCCCCGATCCACCAGCGCCTCCTTCAGGCGCCGCACCCGGACCCGATTCTCGGGGATCGGGTTCATGGGCCGGTCCACCGGGAATTGCCGGGCCGGGATGTGCTCGTAGCCGTATACCCGGCCCACCTCCTCCACCAGGTCTTCCTCGATCTCCAGGTCGAAGCGGAAGGACGGCGGCTGCACCCGCCACCCGTCGTCTGTGGTCCAGGGCGCCAGCTCCAGGCGATCCAGGATCCCGGTCACGGCCTCCTCGGGCACCCGGATACCCAGAAGCGCGTCCAGCCTTTCCCGGGTCAGCGTGATGCCCGGACGGCCCGGCAGGCCGGCCGTGTCCCGCTGGACCCGGGTCGGCCCGGGGGTGCCGCCGGCGATTTCCAGGATCAGCGCGGTAGCCCGTTCGATGGCCCGGCCCTGGCTTGCGAAGTCCACGCCGCGCTCGAACCGGTAGCTGGCGTCGGTCTGCAATCCGAGGCGCCGGCCGCGTCCCTGGATCGCCCGTGGGGCGAAGAAGGCGCTCTCGAGGAAAATGTCGCGGGTATTCGCCTGCACCGCCGAGTGCCCGCCGCCCATGATCCCGGCCAGACCCAGGACGCGCCGGTCATCGGCGATGACCAGCATGTCCTGCTCCAGCTGGGGACGACTGCCGTCCAGCAGTTCCAGCGTTTCGCCCGGCCGGGCCCAGCGGGCCCGCACGGTGCCAGCCAGGCGCTCAAGGTCGTAGGCGTGCATGGGCTGGCCCAGCTCCAGCATCACGTACTGGGTCACGTCCACCGCCGGGCTGACCGGCCTGATGCCCGAGCGACGCAGGCGCTCGCGCATCCACAGCGGCGTGCGTGCGTCCGGGTCCAACCCGCGGATTACCCGGCCGGCAAAGACGGGGCAGGCCTCGGGCGCGTCGAGACTTACGTCCACCACGTCAGCAATGGCGTCGTCAACGGCAGCACTGTCCGGCTGCCGCAATGGCGTGTCGAGCACCGCCGACAGGTCCCGGGCCACCCCCAATATACTCAGCGCGTCACCCCGGTTGGGCGTGATCTCGATCTCGATCACCGGCTCGTCGCCGCCCAGCACCCCGCTCACCGGGGAACCGACGAAGGCGCCCGGCTCAAGCGCCAGCAGGCCGCTGTGATCGTCGCCCAGTCCCAGCTCCCGGGCCGAGCACAGCATGCCCTCGGATTCCACGCCGCGCAGCCGCGCCTTTTCGATGGTGGTACCGTCCGGCAGGCTGGCGCCGGGCGGTGCCACCGGCGCCTTCATGCCCGGGCTAACGTTGGGCGCGCCGCAGACGATCTGCCGAGGCCTTCCATCACCCACCTCGACCCGGCACACGGTCAGCTTGTCGGCGTCCGGGTGCGGCTCCACCGAGAGCACCTCGCCGACGACCACCCCATCGAGGCCGGGCAGCCCGCTGTCCACGCCCGCGCACTCCAGCCCGGACAGGCTCAGGCGCTCGCCGACCTCCCGGGGATCATCCGGCAGGTCCACGAATTCGGCGAGCCATGTGTACGGAATCTTCATGCGTTCTCGTCTTGGCCTTTGCTTGGGATCGCGCCCTTCCCGGCGCTCCTACGAGGCGATCGGGCGGGCGCGGGCCATCACCTGAACTGCTCCAGAAACCGGAGATCGTTGTCGTAATTCATGCGTATGTCGTCGACGCCGTAACGCAGCATGCCCAGCCGCTCCACGCCCGCGCCGAAGGCCCAGCCGGTATACCGCTTCGGGTCCACGTCGCAGGCGGCGAGCACATTGGGATGAACCATTCCGCACCCCAGCACTTCAAGCCAGCCCGTGCGCTTGCACACCCGGCATCCCTTGCCCTCGCAGAAGTAGCAGCTGATGTCCACTTCCGCCCCCGGCTCCACGAAGGGAAAGTACGAGGGCCGGAAACGAAGACTGAGCTCCACTTCGAAAAAGTTCTGCAGGAACGTGGCCAGGATGCCCTTCAGGTGCGCCATGGACACCCCCTCGTCCACCAGCAGTCCCTCCACCTGGTGGAACATGGGCGTGTGGGTCACGTCGTAATCGTGCCGGAAGGTCCGCCCCGGCGCGATCAACCGGATCGGCGCGCCCTGTTCGCGCATGGCGCGAATCTGGACCGGCGAGGTGTGGGTACGCAACAGCAGGTCGCGGTCCTTCAGGTAAAACGTGTCCATCTCCGCGCGCGAGGGGTGCTCCGGCGGGATGTTCAGCGCGTCGAAATTGTGGAAGGCGTCCTCGATTTCCGGACCGGTCGCCACGGCAAAACCCATGCCCGTGAACAGTTGCGCGACGCGGTCCATCAGGCGCGTCACCGGGTGCAGTCCGCCGGGGAACTGACCCCGGCCCGGGAGCGTCACGTCCACGGACTCCGAGGCGAGCCGCTGCTCCAGGGCGCGCCCCTCCAGGTCCCGGCGCCGTTCCTCCAGGGCCTCCTGCACGGCCGCCTTCGCTTCGTTGACGGCGCGGCCGGCCGCGCGGCGCTCCCCGGCGGGCAGCTCGCCCAGGCTCTTGAGGCGGATAGTGATCTCGCCCTTGCGGCCCAGGTAGGCGACCCGCACCTCGTCCAGCGCCTTCAGGTCCGGCGCTTTCCGGATGACTTCGCGGGCGCGTTCGAGCAGGCTCTGGAGATCGGAGTCAGTCATCCCTTTCGCTTGTATTTGTCATTGTTCGCCGCCGCAAACACGAACGGGGGAAAGGCCATGGCCCTTCCCCCGCTCTGATGCATCGGCAGCGGCGCCGCGCGCCGCGCCGTCAGGCGCCGAGGCCGGCCTTCGCCTTTTCCGCCAACTGCGCGAACGCGGCCTTGTCGCGCACGGCCAGGTCCGCCAGCACCTTTCGGTCCAGCTCCACGTCGGCCTGCTTCAGGCCGTTGATGAAGCGGCTGTAGGAAAGACCGTGCTCCCGGGCCGCCGCGTTGATGCGGGTGATCCACAGCGACCGGAACTGGCGCTTGCGCGTGCGCCGGTCGCGGTAGGCGTATTGTCCCGCCTTGATGACCGCCTGCTTGGCGACCCGGTACACCTTGCGCCGGGCGTTATAGTAACCCTTCGCCTGCGACAGCACCTTGCGGTGGCGCCGGCGAGCCTGAACTCCTCTCTTCACACGTGCCATGTCATGCCTCCTTCAGTGCTGTCAGCTATACGGCAGCAGGCGACGAACCGCCCGCGTGTCCGCGTCATCCACCATGTCGGTACCACGCAGGCGGTTCTTCCGCTTGCGGTCCTTCTTGGTGAGGATGTGACTGTGGAAGGCACTGCCGCGCTTGTAGCGGCCACTGGCTGTCTTCCGGAAGCGCTTCGCGGCGCCCCGGTTGGTTTTCATCTTTGGCATGTCAGTGTTCCTCTTGCGTTTATCTCACGCCGCCGAGTGATCCAGGTGGATACTTTTGTCGTCCGTGACTCGGCGGTGCTTGTCGTGTTCGCGCCCTTCCGGGCGCTCCTAAATTCCGGGCCGGGCAAGTCCTGCCCTGGACCAGGTCGCGCGCAAGCGCGCTCCTACCTCTTCTTGGGGGCCAGCATCATGGTCATCTGCCGGCCTTCCATCCTGGGACGCTGCTCCACCTGCGTCTCATCCGCGGTATCGGCCTCCACGCGCTGCAGCAGCTCCAGGCCCAGTTCCTGGTGGGCCATCTCGCGGCCGCGGAAGCGCAGCGTCACCTTGACCTTGTCGCCCTCGTCAATGAAGCGCCGCAGGTTCCGGAGCTTCACGTCGTAGTCGTGGTCGTCCGTGTTCGGGCGGAATTTCACTTCCTTGAGCTGAGCCTGCTTCTGCTTCTTTCGCGCCGACTGGGCCTTCTTGCTCTGCTCGAAACGGAACTTGCCGTAGTCCATGACCCGGCAAACGGGCGGGTCCGCGTTGGGCACGACCTCGACCAGGTCCAGCCCGGCCTCGTCGGCCATCTTGAGGGCCTCGTCCTTGCTGAGTATCCCGATCTGGTCTCCGTCGGGGCCTATGACCCTGAGTTCCGGCGCCGATATCTCTCTGTTGCGCCGGTTCTGCTTGTTGGTTGCGATACGTCAATCCTCCTGTAATTCGGGGCTGCGATTGGCAATAGCCACACGGAGCCGCTCCGTAAAGCGGTCCAGAGGCATGGCACCGAGATCCTGACCCCCTCTGGTGCGCACCGCCACGGCCCCGGCTTTCACCTCCCGGTCGCCGAGGACCAGCAGGCACGGCACCTTCTGCAAGGTGTGCTCGCGGATTTTATAGCCGATCTTCTCGTTTCTCAAGTCGGTTTCGACCCGGAATCCTTGATCTGCAAGGCTTTTCGCGACCTCCTCCGCCCAGGGGCGCTGCCGGTCGGTGATGGTCATGACCATGACCTGGACCGGGGCCAGCCAGACCGGCAGCTGGCCAGCGTAATGCTCCAGCAAGACGCCGATGAAGCGCTCCAGGGAGCCCAGGATCGCCCGGTGGATCATCACCGGCACCCGGCGCTCGCCGTCCTCCGCCACGTACTCCGCGCCCAGCCGGCCGGGCATGGAGAAGTCGAGCTGGACCGTGCCCAGCTGCCAGACCCGGCCGATGGAGTCGGTCAGGGAGAAGTCGATCTTGGGCCCGTAGAAGGCCCCCTCGCCCGGCTGCAGCTTCCAGTCCAGATCCTTGCTGTCCAGGGCGTTCTTGAGCGCCTGCTCGGCCTTGTCCCAGATGGCGTCGTCGCCGACCCGCTCGTCGGGACGCGTGGACAGGTTCACGGTGACCGTCTCGAACCCGAAATCCCGGTAGACTTGGAACAGAAGGTCGATGAAATCGCTGACCTCTTCCTGGATCTGGTCCTCGGTACAGAAAATGTGGGCGTCGTCCTGCACGAAGTGGCGCACCCGCATCAGCCCGTGCAGGGCGCCGGACAGCTCGTTGCGGTGGCAGGAACCGAATTCCGCCAGGCGCAGCGGCAGGTCCCGGTAGCTCTTCAGGCCCTGGTTGTACACCTGCACGTGTGCCGGGCAATTCATGGGCTTGATGGCGAAATGCCGATCCTCGGAGTCCGTGACGAACATCTCGTCGCGGAACTTGGCCCAGTGCCCGGAACGCTCCCACAGGCTGCGATCCAGGATCTGCGGTGTGCGGATCTCCCTGTAGCCGGCCTCGCGCAGCCGCTCGCGGATGTAACCCTCCACCGCCAGGTAGAGCCGCCACCCCATCGGATGCCAGAACACCATCCCGGGGGCTTCCTCCTGGGTGTGGAACAGGTCGAGCTGCTTGCCGAAACGGCGGTGGTCGCGCTTCTCGGCCTCTTCCAGGCGGTGCAGGTAGTCCTTGAGCTCCTTCTCCGTGGCCCAGGCGGTGCCGTAAATGCGCTGGAGCATCTCGTTGGAGGCGTCGCCGCGCCAGTAGGCGCCGGCCAGCTTCATGAGCTTGAAATGGCGCAGGAACCGGGTGTTGGGAACGTGCGGGCCGCGGCACATGTCCACGTATTCCTGGTGGTGGTAAAGCCCCATTTCCTTGACGCCCGGCATGTCCTCGATGAGCTCGACCTTGTAGTCCTCGCCGCGCTCCCGAAAGATCTTCAGCGCCTCGTCGCGCGGCGTGACCTTCTTGATCACGTCGTAGTCCTGCTTCACCAGCTCGCGCATGCGGGTCTCGATCTTCTCGAGATCCCCGGGCGTGAAACCCGGCTCGTAGTGAATGTCGTAGTAAAAGCCGTCGTCCACCACGGGGCCGATGGCCATCTTGGCTTCCGGGTAGAGCTGCTTGACGGCCTGGCCGGTCATGTGCGCGAAGGAGTGGCGAATGATCTCCAGCCCCTCCGGGTCCTTCGGGGTGATGATCCGGATCCCGGCATCCGCCGTGATCGGGTCGCAGGCGTCCCGGAGCTCGCCGTCCACCTCGCCGGCCAGCGTGGCCTTCGCCAGGCCCGGGCCAATGCTTTCGGCCACTTCCCGAACCGTCACCGGTCCGTCGAAATGCTTTTCGCTGCCGTCGGGTAGCGTAATCGTTGGCATGTGACTGATATCTGGACGTTTTCCTTCGAGCACGAAAACGGGCGCCTGCGGCGCCCGCCGGGCCTGCCTGATCCGCGGACGTGGTGCGTCCGGGGAAACGGCCGATCATAGGGAACCTCCGGCCAATTGTCACGGCCGGCGGCCCCAGTGGGACCGCCGGCCGCGTGCCCCGGAACCTGTATGCTTCCGCCCGTCCACGCCCGCATGCCATCAGACACGAGCGATGCCCACCGGCAAGGCTAAACAGGCGCAATTCCAGAATGCACTGGCCCTGGCCGCGGAACGATTTCGCAGCGGCGATACGGCGGGCGCGGAGCTTGCCTGCAAGCAGGCCCTGCGGCTCAAGCCCCGGAGCCCGGAAGCCCTGCACCTGCACGGGCTGATCGCCCACCGGGCCGGTGACCTGGAAACGGCCGCCAGGTGCCTGCGCCGCGCCGTGGCGGCACGTCCCGCGGCCGCCGTCCTTCACAACAGCCTGGGGGTGATCCTGCGCGAGCTGGGCCAGGCCGACGCCGCCCGGGAAGCGCTCTACCGGGCCCTGAAGCTGCGGCCCCGGTTCCCGGGCGCCTGCTACAACCTGGGCCTGGTTGAGGAGGACCTGGGTGACGCGGTGGCGGCGCTGGGTGCCTACGAAACCGCCTGCGGGCTGGACCCCGACATGGCCAAGGCGCACCACGCCCGGGGCCTGGTGCTGCAGTCACTGGGACGGTTCGAGGAGGCGCGCGCCGCCTACCGCCGCGCCCTGGCGCTCCGGCCAGACTATGCCGAGGCCCATTTTCACCTGGCCCACGCCCGACGCGCCGAATCCAGGGACGATCCGCAACTGGCCGAGGTCCAGTCACTCTTGACGGGCCGGGACTGGTCGCCCCGGGAGGCGGGCTGGCTGCTCGCCGCCGTCGGCAAGTTGAGCGACGACGCCGGCCTCCACGACGAGGCCTTCAGGGCCTATCGCGAGGGCAACGAGCTCACCGGCCTGAACTACGATCCCGATGCCGCCGACGTCCGCGCCGGTGAGCTGGTCCGGGCCTTTGACGCCCGGCTGATGGCTGCCCCGCCCGACTGCGCCCTGACCCGCGCCGACCGGATATACATCGTCGGCATGCCGCGCTCCGGGAGCACGCTGCTGGAGGCACTGCTGGCCACGCACCCGGAAATCCGGGCCGGCGGCGAGCGCCCGGAGATTCCCGCGCTGATGGCCGAGCTGCGATCGCTGGCGGAGGGCGCCGGCTGGGCGCGTGCCGATGCCGGGGCCCTGAAGCGTGCCGCGATGGCCCTGGATCGCGCCCTGTCGCCCGCGAACGGCGTGATGCTCACCGACAAGCTCCCGGACAACGTGTGGCACCTGGGCTTCCTGGGCCGGCTCGTGCCCGGCGCGCCGGTGCTGATTGCCCGGCGCGACCCCCGCGACGTTGGGCTGTCGTGCTTCTTCACCCGGTTCGAACAGCCCCACGCCTTCGGCACGGACCTGTACCACAGCGGGCGCCGCATCCGCACGGTGCGCCGCCTGGAGGAACACTGGCTTAAGGTGCTGCCCAACCCGGTGATGGTGGTGGACTACGAGACACTGGTGGATGACCCGGCAGCGATGATGAGCCGGGTGTTCAGGTTCTGCGGGCTGGATCCGGGCGTCGCCAGCCTGGATCACGCGAGCCGGTCGGGGGCGGTGAATACCGCCAGCAACTGGCAGGTTCGTCAGGGCATCCACCGCGGCTCGGTCAATCGCTGGAGGCACTACCGGCGGCACCTGGGCCCCCTGCTCGAGGGCCTGGGGCCGTACGCGCCGGCCGGCGGCTAGTTGAGGCCTGCCGGCCGCACCACGAATTTGAACTGGGATACGAAATCGTCTTCCGGGTCCGCCACCAGGGTGTAGGTGCCGCTCTGGTTCAGCGCCACGGGCCCGAAATCGCCCCTGGTGCGAAACACCCGGGAGGTACCGTCCGGGGCGGTCAGGGTAAATTCCGTCGCCTCGGTGGCCTCTACCTGATCCAGCGCGATGGTCTGGCCGGAATTGGCGAACAGCGAGTAGGACACGCTCTGGCCCGGCACCGAGGTATGCCCCTTCACCGGCTGACCCAGGCGCAACGGGCCGCCATTCACCTGCGCCGGGTCCAGCTCCCAGACCACGAACTGGAAACCCGACACGCGGCTGTCGCCGGGGCTGGCCACCAGCTTGTAGGTCCCGGATTGCTCGAGCGTCACCGGCCCGAAGTCGCTCCGCGACTTGAACACCTGGGTGTGCCCGTCGGGCGCCAGGAGGGTGAACGCCATGCGCCGGGTGGGCTCGGTGTTGTCCACGTGGTCGAAGAAAATGGTCTGCCCGGCGTCCGCCTCCAGCGTGTAAGCCACCGCCCGGCCGGGTACCGCGATACTTTCATTGACGTACCGGCCCAACCTGAGACTGCCGCCGTCGGTCATCACCGGCGCCTGTGGCTCGGGCTTTGGCTTTGGCGTGGACGTGGTCATGCCGCGGACGGAAGCGACTTTCTGCGATTCCGCGGCCGCGGGCTGGTCGGCTTTCGGCTCGGGTTCCTGACCGCCGCTGGCATTTTCGGCAGCCTTCTCTTCAGCGCCCGTTCCGAGCCCGGCATCGCCTCCGCCTCCCGTGCCGCCGGCTACCTCTTCGGCGACGGGTTCATCCGACGACGGAGTCGCGACCCCGGCGACCGGCGCGCCCTCGGGCATCACCGCCCGCGGGACCCCACCGCCCTGTCCGCCTTCCGCGGAACCCGCCGCCGCGCCTCCCCCGTCGAGCACGGCCCGATCTCTTCCGCCCGTGGCCGCACTCGGCGCGGGCTCGCCGGCTCCCTCTCCGGCCTGCTCCACCAGGGACTGCTGTTCAACCGTTCCCGCTGCACCGGCCACCTGGCTTTCCCCGGCCGACGCATGCTGACGCCACCAGTAGTAGCCCCCGCCGGCAGCCAGCAGCGCCACCAGCACGGCGACCCCCGCCAACGCGCCGCCGTTACCGCCCTTGCCTGGACGTTGCCGGGTGGGCTCCTGGGCCGCGGTCGCGGGTTGCGTATCCTGCGCCGAGTCCATCACCTCGGTGGCTGCGAGTCCCGCCGGCGCCGACGGTTCCTTCTCCAGCGCCTCGCGCAATGCCTCCCGGAAGCGCTTGGCGCTGGAATAGCGGTTATTGGGCTCCTTCGCCGTCCCCTTCAGGATGACCTGCTGCAGGTCCTCGCTGATGTCGCCGCTGAACTGCCGCGGCATGGGCATGGGATCGTTGATCGCCTTCAGCATCACCGCCATGGGGGTGTCCGCGCTGAACGGCACCTGGCCGGTGAGCATTTCGTAGAGCACGACGGACAGTGAGTAGATATCGGCCGGCGGCCCGATCTCCGGCAATGCCTTGGCCTGCTCTGGCGCCATGTAGGACGGCGTCCCGATGCCCATGCCGGTCTGCGTGAGCTGGGTGTTCGCGGTGAGAAGCTTGGCGATGCCAAAATCCATCAGGATCGGCAGGCCCTCCTCGTTGATCATGATGTTCTCGGGCTTGATGTCCCGGTGGATGAGGCCGCGTGCATGCGCGTAATGCAAGGCGTCCGCTACCTGATCCACGATCTCGACGGCGCGCCGGATGGGCCGGATCTTGCCCCCCGCCTGAATCACGTGCTTGAGATCCTTTCCCTCGATGAACTCCATAACCATGTAGTAGGAGTCACCGTCCTCGCCGAAATCGTGGATCTGCACGATGTTCGAATGGCGCAGTGCCGCGACCGACTGCGCCTCCTTCTGGAATCGCTCCCTGAAGTCCGAGGCCGTCACGAACTCGGGCCGGATCACCTTGATGGCCCGATAGACTTCCAGCTTCGGATGATAGGCCTTGTACACGTCCGCCATGCCGCCGCGGCCCAGTCGCGCGGTGATCGTGTACTGCCCCAGGGTATGCCCGGTAAGATCGTGGTGCGCCATCGTCGCCTCTCGCCCTCCCTTCAATCGCAGTGAAAGTGTAGCCGATTCACCCGGGCCGGAGCACGCCGGCCGACGGCCGCCCGTTCCGCCTTGCCGCCGGCAAGCCAGCCATTCGGTCTATACTCCTTCGTGCATCAGGGGAGATGCTGTTCATCAAACAAGACTGCGTGACGGCACGAATCGGCCTGATATCGGTCCGCTAATACTGGTTTTGGGGCCTGACCCCGGGAGCTTGGTAATGCCCCGATTCGGCCGCGGATACAATGAATTTACGGCAAGGAGAGGTCCATGAAGTGCTCCGACCTGCTGGTGAGGTGCCTCGAGAATGAGGGCGTGAAATTCATCTTCGGCGTGCCAGGGGAGGAAAACGCCGACTTCATGATGTCCCTGGAGAACAGTTCCTCCATCAAGTTCGTGCTGACCCGCCACGAGCAGGGCGCGGCGTTCATGGCCGAGGCCTACGGACGGCTGACGGGCAACCCCGCGGGCTGCCTGGGCACGCTCGGCCCCGGGGCCACCAATCTCATCACAGGCGTGGCGGACGGCAACATGGACCGGGCGCCCATGCTGGTGCTCACCGGCCAGGCCGACACCGAGCGCCTGCACAAGGAATCCCACCAGGCCATGGACGTGGTGGCCATGTACAAGCCGGTCACCAAGTGGGCACAGACCATATGGCATCCCAACAACACGCCGGAGATCGTGCGCAAGGCGGTCCGGGTGGCCCGTACCGAGAAGCCGGGCGCCTGCCTGATCGAACTGCCCGAGGACATCGCGGAGCGGGAGGCCACCACCGCGCCGATCCCGGTACGGCGATTCCGGCGTCCCGTGCCGGACGACAAGATCGTCGACAAGGCCTGGGCGGCGATCCTGGAATCGAAGCGCCCGGTCATCCTGGCGGGAAACGGCTGCATCCGGCGGCGCGCCACCAAGCAATTGCGCCGCTTCGTCAAGCACACGGGCATCGGCGTCATTTCCACGTTCATGGCCAAGGGCTGCGTGGACATGGACGATGAAACCTGCTGCTACACCATTGGTCTGCAGGCGCGCGACTTTCCCGCTGTTGCCGTGGACAAGGCGGACCTGGTGATCACGCTGGGCTATGACATGGTGGAGTACCACCCGCGCCTGTGGAACCCGGATGGCGACAAGCGCATCGTCCACATCGACTTCATCCCCGCGGAGATCGACGAGAACTACCGCCTGGACGTGGAAGTGATCGGCGACCTGGCGCACACGTTGTGGATGCTCAACGAGCGCTGCGACCGGGACGGCATCCAGGCATCGAAGTTCGACCACACCCACACGCGGGAAGCCCGCAAGCTCATGGGCGAGGACCTGGCCGAGTACGCCGACGACGACACCGACGGCTCCATCCGGCCGCAGAAGGCGCTGTGGGACGCACGCCAGGTGATGGGCCCCAATGATGTACTGCTTTCGGACGTGGGCGCCCACAAGATGTGGATCGCCCGCCATTTCCATTGCCACGAGCCGGGTACCTGCCTGATCTCCAACGGTTTCTGCTCCATGGGTTTCGCGTTTCCCGGTGCCATCGGCGCGCACCTGGTGCATCCGGACCGGCGCATCCTGGCGGTCTGCGGCGACGCGGGATTCCTGATGAACGTGCAGGAGATGGAAACCGCCCGACGGCTCAACGCCGACATCGTGGTCATGGTCTGGGTGGACAATGACTACGGGCTCATTTCCTGGAAGCAGCGAAACCGCTTCGGGCGCAACTTCGACATGACCTTCGGCAATCCGGACTGGCGCGAACTGGCACACTCCTTCGGCTGGCAGGGTCACTGGTGCGAGCGCAGCTCACAGCTCGCGCGCACCCTGGACAAGGCCTTCAACGAGAGCGGGCCATCGCTGGTTGCCATTCCCATCGATTACCGTGAGAACGACAAGCTCACCGAGAGGTTGGGCAAGATCGACGCACCCATCTGAGAGGGGATAACCCATGCTGAAGGAGAGCTATCCCTACTACCTGGCCAACGAGGCCCGGCAGCCGAATACCGACCTGGAAGTCGTGGACAAGTATTCCGGGAAGGTCGCCACCCGCGTCGCCATGGCGGACCCCAAAGCCATCGACGAGGCCATCGGCGCCGCCGTGGAGGCGGACGGTCCAATGCGCGCCATTCCCGCGCACCGCCGCCAGGCCGTGCTGCAACACTGCGTGGACCGTTTCACCGAGCGCGCCGAGGAACTGGCCCAGGCGCTCTGCGTGGAAGCGGGCAAGCCCATCAAGGACGCCCGCGGGGAGGTCACACGGCTGATCGACACTTTCCGCATCGCCGCCGAGGAAGCCGTCCGCATCTACGGCGAGGTGCTCCCCATGGACATTTCGCCGCGGGCGGAAGGCTACACCGGCATGTGGAAGCGCGTTCCCATCGGCCCCTGCTCCTTCATCAGCCCGTTCAATTTCCCGCTCAACCTGGCCGCCCACAAGGTGGCGCCGGCGCTGGCCGCGGGCTGCCCTTTCGTGCTCAAGCCCGCCTCCCTCACCCCCATCGGCGCGTTGATCATCGGCGAGACCCTTGCGGAAACGGACCTGCCGCGGGGCGCGTTCTCGATCCTGCCCTGCCACCGGGAGGGCGCCGAGCTGTTCACCACCGACGAGCGGCTCAAGCTGCTCAGTTTCACCGGCTCCCCGGCCGTGGGCTGGGCGCTCAAGGCCAGGGCCGGCAAGAAACCCGTGGTGCTGGAGCTGGGCGGCAACGCGGCGTGCATCGTGGACGCCGACGCCGACCTGGACGATGCCGTTAGCCGCATCGTGGTGGGTGGCTATTACCAGTCCGGGCAGTCGTGCATCAGCGTGCAGCGCATCCTGGCGCACCGGAGCATCTACGAGGAATTCCGGGACCGCCTGGTGGCGGCTGTGTCCGTCCTGAAGGCCGGCGACCCTCACGAAGAAGACACCTTCATCGGGCCGATCATCAGCGACAAGGAGTGCGGCCGCATCGCTGGCTGGGTGGACGAGGCCGTCGAGGCGGGTGCGACGCTGCTCACCGGCGGCAAGCGCCTGGACAACAACATCTACGAGGCCACGGTGCTGGAGGACGTTCCCAGCGACGCCAGCGCCTGTCGCGAGGAAATGTTCGGCCCGGTCACGGTCCTGGCCCCTTTCGACGACTTCCACGACGCCCTGGCCGCCGTGAACGACTCGGATTTCGGGCTGCAGGCGGGCATCTTCACCCGCGACATCCAGAAAGTGCTGGACGCCTGGGACGCGCTGGAGGTGGGCGGCCTGTGCATCAACGAGGTGCCCAGCTGGCGCGTGGACCACATGCCCTACGGGGGCGTGAAGGATTCGGGCCTGGGCCGGGAGGGCATCCGCTGGGCCATCCATGACATGACCGAAGCCAGGCTGCTGGTGATCCGCCGCAACTGACTACCCGGCAGGCGCCGCACCTTGGGCTAGAATTCAGGTAGGGCCAAAGCAACGCCCGGGAGGTACGGGCCATGGATACCACTCTCCGCGAGATCCTGTCCAAGAAGGGTTCCGAACTCTACTCCGTAACCGGCGACGCGCTGGTCGCCGACGCCGTGGCCGTGATGGTGGAAAAGAACGTGGGTTCGATCCTCGTGATGGAAGGCGAGCACCTGAAAGGCCTGTTCACGGAACGCGACCTGATGTGCCGCGTGGTGCACGCCCGTCGGGACCCGGGCAAAACACCGGTTCACGAGGTGATGACCACCGAGGTTGCCGCCGTGGCGCCCACCGTGAAGCTGGAAGAGGCGATGAGCCTGTGCACGGAGCGCCGGGTCCGGCATCTGCCCGTTTACGACGGTGACAGCCTGATCGGCATCGTGTCGTCGGGGGACCTCACCAAGGCCGCCGTGAGGGACCAGCAGCACACCATCGAGGACCTGGTCCGCTACATCTACGGCGGCGAAGCTTCCTGAGCCCGCGGGCCTCAGGCCCGTCTGCGGCGCGTGCGGGACTGGCGAATTAATTCCTCGGCCTCCTCGCCGAAGATCCGGCCCCGCCGGTCCCGGGCCTTGCGCCTGCGGGCCTCAGGCAGGACGCTCACCTTGCCCGTGTCCGGTGCATCACTCGATTCGGAACCCGGCGCCACCCGCGTCTCGGGCCGCGCGGCTTCATCGGCACGCGGCGCCTCGGCATCGGCGGCCGGCCCGGTACTCGTATCCGGCTCTTCCGGTGTCGCGTCCACCACTTCGGCGTCTTCCACGTCCCGGCACTCCTGCGGGCCGAACGGTAGCCACAGGCGGCCCTTGAGGACCAGGAAGGCGCCGCGCCCGCCCACGTCGACACCGCCGACCTCGCCGCCAACCGCGACCGCCACCGCAAGCCCGTCATTGATCTGGTGCCAGTCGCCCCGGTGCCCGCGCCGGCACACGGGCTCGCCATCCTTCGCGCTCGCCGGGTTCACGTAGGCGAGCGCCGCCAGTGCCTGGGGCACGCGGGTGTGAGCCCGAATATTGTCCCCCTCGAGCTTCGGCCTCGCCGTCACGTCCAGGTCCCCGTCCGGACCCAGGTGACAGACCACGTCCAGCGCGCCCTCGCGGGAGTCCCCGAACTCGGCCCAGGCCCGCTCCGCCCAGCCCATGTCCAGGCAAACGCGGCCGCCCAGGGATTTGACGAACGTCGTCCAGCGATTCAGTTTCGGCACATTACTCATTCTTGACCGCCCTGCGGATTCATTATGTTGATCAATACCGGTTTTCCCCGGTTACAAGCATGGGCGGGTGCACGGGCACGGGGAATAGGGGTTTCCCTGAAATTCCGCCGGGGAGGCACTGAGGCCGCATCGGGTTCGAGCGGCGCCTACGGGGAGGAAAGATGGTGGGCGCGACTGGGATTGAACCAGTGACCCCTACGATGTCAACGTAGTGCTCTACCGCTGAGCTACGCGCCCCGGGGTGGAGCGGGAAGATACCAGAGGCCCGGCGGACCGACAAGGCGCCGGTCCGCCGCCAGCATCTCAGTCGCGCACGTAGCGCACCACCCGGTAGAACCCGCCGAAGATCGACACGCCCTCGTCCCGGGTCACCCTGCATCCGGCTTGCTCGGCGCACTCGACCATCACGCGGTCCAGATTCTCGCGCCAGAAGCCGCCCAGGAACGGCTCGGCCCTTTCCAGGACCCAGCGGGCGGGCGGGAACCAGTGGAACGGGTGCCGGCGCTTCTCGCCGTACTCGGCGATCACCAGGCGGCCGCCCGGCTTGAGTACGCGCAGCGCCTCGGTGAGGGAATTACGGCGGGCCTGCGTGGGCAATTCGTGCAGCAGCAGGAACATCACCGCCGTGTCGAAGGAACCGCGGGGATAGTCCAGCGATTCCACGTTCATGCGCCGCATCCGGATCTCCCGTCCGTCCGCGGCAAGCTTGCGCCGGGCGGCCTCGAGCTGGATCGGCGCCACGTCCACCAGGTCCAGGTCGCCGATGTGTGAGGCGAGGATGGGCGTCAGCTTGCCGTACACGGCGGCGAGCTGGATGGTGCGACCGGCCTTTTCCGGCTGGATCAGGCGCAGGGTCGCGTTCATGATCTTCCTGTACTGGCCGAACAGAATGGCGTTGATGATCGGCTGGTGATCGAAGAACCAGACGGCGAACCGGTTCAGGTAGGCCCAGCCGTAGTGGCGTACCAGGTAGTCCGGCATGGCCACGGCCGGCGCCCGCTCGGGCACCGTGGCCACGGTCCCATTCATCTCGGAGGCGGCACTCCACCTCGCCCCGTCACCCGCCGTTTCCGGCTGGACGCCGCCCTGTTCCATCATTGTTGTCGTTTCACGATCCACGTTGGACCCCTTTGCCCGCTGCGCGGCTGCAATTTTACCGTGCATACGATCACCCGGACAGCCCCCCTGGGCGATTGATATGGATCAAGCGAAAGTCGATGGCCCGTAACATCGACACGATGCGGACCGCTGGCGTCGCTACATCACCGCCCCGCCGCGGCGACACTGGCCTCACGGCGAAGGGACCTGGCTACGTCCGCGGCCATCTCCCGGAACATCTCCGGGATGGCGTCGCGGACGGGCTGCAGATCCGAACTGAACAGCGAGACCAGGTCCCGGGAGCCGGCTATCGCCGCGACCCTCAACCTGCGCCCAGAAATATCGTCGTAGCGCGCCAGAGGATCGTAGCTCGCCAGGTCCGCGAAACGCTTGGAACAGGCGAGCTGCGCGCACTCCATCGCCACCGCGTGGCGACCCAGCGGGCGGATGAGCACGACGCCGCCAAGACCTTGCCGGTCCCGCAGTTCGTCGACAATGGCGCGGTCGTCCGGGGGGGACCACCCATCGACCGCCCCGGTCGAGCACCAGACCCGCCAGTCCCTTCACCGAGTAGCCTTGCTTCCCCAGGTTCACGGGAGTGAACCCGCCGTCCCGGAGCGCCGCGCGCATGTCGTCCTCCAGCGCATCCGTCAGTGCCCAGCGCCAGTCGTATTGCCGTTCGTAATGGCTGCCCACCAGGATGCCGTCGTGGGAATGCGCAGGCGAGCCCGCGGCGCGCGCCGGCCTCACTGGGCGGCCCCTTCCAGGAGCGAGTCACGCTTGATGCGCTGGATTTCGTCACGCAGTTGCGCAGCGTCCTCGAATTCCAGGTTCTTGGCATGCTCGTGCATGCGCGCCTCGAGCTCCTTGATTTGCGCGGCGGCTTTCTCCGGCGACATGGAACGGTAGTCGGCGCGACGTTCCGCGGCACGGCGCACGCCGCGGGCGGAGGCCTGGTCGCGGGCCCCTTCCATGATGTCGGCGATGCGCTTTTTGATGGTCTGGGGCGTGATGCCGTGTTCCTGGTTGTAGGCGATCTGCCTGTCGCGCCGGCGTTCGGTCTCTTCGATGGCGTACTTCATGGAGCGCGTCATCTTGTCCGCGTACAGGATGGCCTTGCCGCGGACGTTGCGCGCCGCGCGCCCGATGGTCTGGATCAGCGAGCCGCCGGAACGCAGGAATCCCTCCTTGTCCGCGTCCAGGATCGCCACCAGTGAGACCTCCGGCATGTCCAGGCCTTCCCGCAGCAGGTTGATGCCCACCAACACGTCGAACTCGCCCAGGCGCAGGTCGCGGATAATTTCCACCCGCTCCACGGTGTCGATGTCCGAGTGCAGGTAGCGCACGCGAACCCCGTGCTCGGCGAGGTAATCGGTCAGGTCCTCCGCCATCTTCTTGGTCAGGGTCGTGACCAGCACCCGGTCGCCCAGCCCAACCCGCTTGTTGATCTCGGATAGCAGATCGTCCACCTGGGTCATCACCGGGCGCACCTCCACCTGCGGGTCCACCAGCCCGGTGGGCCTGACCACCTGCTCCACCACCTGGCCCGAACGCTCCAATTCCCAGGGCCCCGGAGTGGCGGACACGCAGACCATCTGCGGCGCCCGGGCCTCCCATTCCTCGAACTTGAGCGGACGGTTGTCCAGAGCCGAGGGCAGGCGAAAGCCGTACTCCACCAGGGTTTCCTTGCGCGAGCGGTCGCCCCGGTACATGCCGCCGAGCTGGGGAACGGTCACGTGGGACTCGTCCACGATCAGCAGGGCCTCGTCCGGCAGGTAGTCGTAAAGCGTCGGCGGTGGTTCTCCCGGCATGCGCCCCGTGAGGTGCCGGGAATAGTTCTCGATTCCCTGGCAATAACCCAGCTCCATGAGCATCTCGATGTCGAAGCGGGTGCGCTGCTCCAGGCGCTGGGCCTCCAGCAGCTTGCCGTTTCCGCGCAGTTCCTCGAGCCGGTCCTTCAACTCCACCTTGATGGCGTCCGTCGCCTCCAGCACCGTGCGCCGCGGTGTCACGTAATGGCTCTTCGGGTAGATGGTGAGCCTGGGCACCTTGCGGATCACCTCGCCGGTAAGCGGGTCGAAGTGGCTGAGCTGCTCCACCTCGTCGTCGAACAGCTCGATGCGCACCGCCTCGCGCTCCGACTCGGCGGGGAACACGTCGATGATCTCGCCGCGCACCCGGTAAGTGCCGCGCTTGAGTTCGTAGTCATTGCGCGTGTACTGCATCTCCGCCAGCCGCCTGAGGATGAAGCGCTGGTCGTGGCGGTCGCCGCGGGACAGGTGCAGCACCATGGTGAGATACGACTGCGGGTCGCCCAGGCCGTAGATGGCCGACACGGTGGCGACGATCAGCGAGTCCTTGCGTTCCAGCAGCGCCTTGGTCGCGGAGAGCCGCATCTGCTCGATGTGCTCGTTGATGGAGGCGTCCTTCTCGATGTAGGTATCCGTGGAGGGGACATAGGCCTCGGGCTGGTAGTAATCGTAGTAGGAGACGAAGTACTCCACGGCGCTGTGCGGGAAGAATTCCCGGAACTCGCCGTAGAGCTGGGCCGCCAGGGTCTTGTTCGGGGCCATCACCAGGGTCGGGCGCTGCAACTGCTCGATCACGTTGGCCATGGTGTAGGTCTTGCCCGAGCCGGTCACGCCCAGCAGGGTCTGGCAGGCCAGGCCGTCCCCCAGGCCGGTAAGCAGGCCCTCGATGGCCCGGGGCTGGTCGCCGGTGGGCCGATACTCGGATACGAGCTGAAAGCGGTCGGTCATGGGGGCGGCGTTTAATTCCCGGTGGCGAATCGTTACGATTATACGGGTCCGGTCAACGCTTCCCGACCGGTTCCCGTACCCCCTCATTCGATCGCAAGGAGCATCCGTTGGACCTCCAGTTTTCCGAGCGCGTACAGCGCATCAAGCCCTCCGCCACGATTGCCGTCAGCATGAAGGCCGCGGAACTGCGCGCCCAGGGGCGCGACATTCTCTCCCTGAGCATGGGAGAACCCGACTTCGAGACCCCGGATCACGTCAAGGCGGCCGCCATCAAGGCGATCCGCCAGGGCCAGACCCACTACACCGCCGTGGACGGCACGCCGGAACTCAAGGAGGCCGTGATCGCCAAGCTCAAGCGGGACAACGGCCTGGAGTACGAAGCGTCCCAGATCCTGGTCTCGAACGGCGCCAAGCACAGCATCTTCAACGCCATGCAGGCGCTGCTCGACGAGGGTGACGAGGTGATCGTCCCGGCGCCCTACTGGGTGTCCTACCCCGACATGGCGTTGCTCACGGGCGCGCGGCCGGTGGTGCTGGAGACCGGCGAGCGGCAGCAGTTCAAGATCACGCCAGAACAGCTCGAGGCCGCCATCTCGAAGAACACCCGCATCGTGATGCTCAACAGCCCCTCCAATCCCACGGGCATGGCCTACACGAAGGCCGAATTCGCCGCGCTCGCCGAGGTGCTGGAAGCCCATCCCCGCATCGTGGTGATCAGCGACGAGATCTACGAGCACATCTGGTGGGCGGATGAGCCGTTCTGCGGCCCGCTCAATGCCGCGCCCCAGCTCGCGGAGCGCACGCTGGTGATCAATGGCGTGTCCAAGGCCTACGCCATGACCGGCTGGCGCATCGGCTTTGCCGCCGGCCCGGAATCGCTAATCTCCCAGATGAAGAAGGTCCAGGGGCAGAGCACCTCCAACCCCTGCTCCATCTCCCAGGCCGCGGCCGCGGAGGCCCTGGGGGGCGACCAGTCGGCCCTGGGCCCCATGGTCAAGGCGTTCCGGGAACGCCACGACTACTTCGTGAAGGCGCTGGACGAACTGCCCGGAGTGAGCTGCCTGCCCACCCAGGGCGCCTTCTACGCGTTCCCGCGCATGGACGGTCCGCTGAATGCGCTGGACGGCGTGGACGACGACGTGCAACTCGCCGAGTATCTGCTGGAGAAAGCCGGCGTCGCCACGGTGCCGGGTACCGCCTTCGGCGGACCCGGCCACCTGCGGCTGTCATTCGCGGCCAGCATGGACACACTCGAGGAGGCGATCCGGCGCCTCGCCGAATGTTTCGGCTGAACCGCGGACGTTGATGGCGCACGCGCAACGGCTACGGCTTCAGGCGCTACTTTCGCTCCGCTCAAACCGCGCCTGGCCTCCGCCTGCACGCGCAACGGCTACGGCTTCAGGCGCTACTTTCGCTCCGCTCAAACCGCGCCTGGCCTCCGCCTGCGCTCCCGGGCGTCCTACGGGACGCCGTGCGTCCTGCCTACGCCGGGCCTGCCGCCCCGTGGCGGACGGGGCCGACTCCGGTCCCGTAGTCTCGATTCCCGGCATGGAAGCACGGGAGACGCGTCATGGCAGGGCAACGGGCGTGCGGTAGCATCAGCGGAGTCACCCTGATCGAATTGCTGGTTACGATGGCGATTCTCGCCCTGCTGTTGACCAGCCTGGCGCCGGCGTTCCATCACCTGGAGCAACGCCGGCGCATTGCCGGGGTGTCGAGGGAATTCCTTTCCACGTTGATGCTCACCCGTCAGGCGGCCATCGAGCGGAGCCAGCGGGTCACCCTCTGCCCCAGCGCCGACGGCACCACCTGCCTGCCCGAGGGCCAATGGCATCGCGGCTGGCTGGTGTTCGCGGACCTGGACCGCGACCGGGAACACGATTCCGGCGAATCCGTGGTCTCGAGCCATGGGCGGCTGGACGGCGTCACGCTGACGAGCTCCCGGTGGCGGCGCCGGATCAGCTTCAAACCGCTGGGAACGGCCGGAGGGAGCAATGCCACTTTCACGCTGTGCGCTGGCGGCGAGGCCGACCCCAGGGCCATCGTGCTCTCGCGGTTGGGGCGGGCCCGGGTCTCCGAAACGCGGCCCGGCGGGGAGGCTCTCGAGTGCCCCGAGTCGCCTTGACGCGGACCGGGCAAATCCGCAGAATGCGCGGCTTACCGACGGTAAGCCTTCCCCGAGGAAGGCGGTCCGAGCACGATTCCCCGGTAGCTCAGCGGTAGAGCAGTCGGCTGTTAACCGACGGGTCGGCGGTTCAAATCCGTCCCGGGGAGCCAATTTTCCCTTCGCATGGGCGGAATTTCCGCCGCAAATCCCCGCAAAAATTCGAAAGCCCCGCCCTCCCCGGCTGGTGGTAAAATATCCAGTGGATGGATCCCACGCCTCCGGCGCCACAAGGGATGCGCCGCAGCAAGAGGGCGAGCACATGCGTACTCGTTGGCTGTTAGCCCTGTTGTTCCTACCCCTGGTCGCCAGCGCCCAGGCCGCGAACGATCCGGAAGTGCAGATCATTCGCCTCACCCAGCCTCCCTACAGTGACGGCGATCTGGAGTTCTGGGCGAAGAACCAGTCCGTGTTTAGCGACGTGCTGCACCTTGCACGGTTGGGCGATGTCAATGCGCAGTACAACCTGGCCATGATGGCGCACATTCGGGGCGACATGCAGACCGCGACGTACTGGTATGCGCGGGCGGCGAGTCGCAACCACGAACTGGCCGCCTACAACCTGGCCTCGCTGTACTATGCGGGAGACGGTGTCGCCGTGGACTACGACCAGGCGGCGAAATGGATGGAGCGCGCCGCGCGCCTGGGCTTCGCTCCGGCTCAGTTCCAGTTGGCCAAGATGTACTATCAGGGACGGGGCGTGCCCAAGGATCATGCCAAGGAAGCCTACTGGCTGAAAAAGGCGGCCGAAAGTGGACATGCCGCCGCGCAGCACAACCTGGCGGTGCTCTACCACAAGGGCGAAGGCGTGGAGAAGAACGACGACCTCGCCCGCAAGTGGCTGCAAAAGTCCAAGGAAAGCGGACTGGAGGACGACGGCCGCTTCTGACGGCCCGTCCAGCAGCCCCGCGGCCGGCCCCCCCAGGCCGGCCGCGCCGTGGGTGCGGCCAACCCGAAGGCTTGGCAGAATGGTCCCGTCATTCGACGGGGAGACCATGATGTACGCCAAGCCATCCCGAACGCTCACGCGGGCCGTCTGCACGACGGCCCTTTTGCTGATTTGGCTGGGCGCCGCCGGACCTTTCGCGGCGGCGGACGAGCCCGCGCCCGTACACATCACCCTTCACCAGATGGTCCCGGCGGACGGCAACAGCCGCCTGGCGGCGACCATCTGGCGACCCGCCGGCGGGGACCAGCCCCTTCCGACGGTGATGGTGATGACGCCCTACATTTCCGACGAGACCCACGAGCGCGCCATGCGCTTCGCCCGGGCCGGCTATGCCTACGTCAGCGTGGACGTGCGCGGACGCGGCACCTCGGAGGGGCGCTTCACCCCCGCCTACGGCAACGGACCGGACGGCGCCGCGGTGATCCGCTGGATCCGCAAGCAGCCCTGGAGCGACGGGCGCGTGGCCACGCGTGGCGGTTCCTACCGGGGCATGGTGCAGTGGCAGGTGATGGCCGAGCACCCGGAAGGACTGGCGGCCGCCATTCCCACGGCATCCGTGTACCCGGGGCACGATGTGCCCAGCCCCAACGGCATCATGATGAGCTACACGGCACGATGGCTCGCCTTCGTCAGCGGCAAGACGCGCAATGGTGAATTGTTCGCCGATAACGACTACTGGCGTCGGCAGTACGTGGACCGCTACCTGGACCAGGTCCCGTTCGCCACGCTGGCACCGTTGGCCGGCACCAACCGGGACGTGTTCCTGAAGTGGCTGGATCATCCCGCCTACGACGATTTCTGGAAGGCCTACAATCCGACTCCCCGGGATTACGCGAAGATCAACCTGCCGATCCTCACCATTACCGGCTACTTCGACGGCGACCAGCCCGGAGCCCTGCGTTACTACCGGGAGTTCATGGCCAATGCACCGGAGGCCGCCAGGCGGGAGCATTACCTGCTGATGGGCCCCTGGACCCACCACGGCACCCGCGAGCCCGCGGCTGAAGTGGGGGGATCGAAGTTCCCCGACAACGCCACGCCCGACATGGACCAGTTGCAGATCGACTGGCTGAACTGGGTCCTGAAAGACGGGGAGCGCCCGGACCTCCTGAAGGACAGGGTCACCTACTACGTGATGGGCGGAAACGCGGACGAATGGCGCCACGCGGACTCCCTGGAAGCCCTGTCCCCGGGGAGCCGGAAGCTGTACCTGTCCTCCCCCGAAGGCGAACCGAAATCGGTTTTCGAGGCGGGCACTCTAACGCCGGATCGCCCGGACCAACAGGACGATGACACTTACCGTTACGATCCCCGCGAGCTCAAGGAGCACGACACGCTGCTCGAGGACAACAGCGAGCGGTTCCTGGTCGATCCGCGCACGGCCTACGGCGACAACGTGCTGGTCTACCACGGCGCGCCGCTGGCCGAACCACTCACCATCGCCGGCCAGGCCCGGCTGGTGGCGAACGTCGCCATGGACGTGCCCGATACCGACGTGGCCGCGGAAATCCAGGCGATCCTGCCCGACGGGTCCACGCTGGTCCTGGGCGACGACGCAATGCGGGCGCGGTTCCGGAACGGGCCGTCGCCGGAACTGGTGAAGAGCGGCGAGGTGAACCGCTTCGTGTTCGACGATTTCTTTTTCACCGTTCGCCAGCTGCCCGCCGGCAGCCGCCTGCGCCTGGTGGTATACCCGCTGGACTCGCCCGCCTGGCTGCGCAACCTGAACAGCGGCGGGCGGCTGGGCTACGAGAAGATCGAGGATGCACGGGTCGCCAACGTGCGACTGAAAATCGGCGGCGAGCAGGCCAGCTACCTGGAGTTGCCGGTCCAGTGACCGTCCGCGCCCACGGTCGCCGGCTTCGCGATAGACTGCGGGCTGCCATTCACGTCGAACATCCCCGGGGGGAGATACCCATGATTCGCCGTCTTGCCGCGTCCCTGTGCCTGATCGTCCTGGGCCTGGGGCCCGTCGTCCACGCCGAGAAAGCCGAGTCCATCCAGCCCGCCCCGCCCCGCGCCGAGGGCGAGGGACCGTTCCAGCGCCTGATCCTGCGCGGGGTCACGCTCATCGACGGCACGCTGGCTCCCGCCCGCGGCCCGGTGGACATCGTCGTGGAGGGCAACCGCATCGCCAACGTGGTGAGCGTGGGCAACCCGGGCGTACCCATCGACGAAGCGGGGCGGCCGGCGCCGGGCAAGGACACCCGGGTGATGGACCTTTCGGGCATGTACGTGCTGCCCGGGTTCATCGACATGCACGCCCACATCGGCGGCGTCGAACAGGGCACGCCGGCGGAATACGTGTTCAAGCTCTGGATGGGCCACGGCATCACCACCATCCGCGACCCGGGCAGCTTCAACGGCCTGGACTGGGTGCTCGAGGAAAAGCGCAAGAGCGCGGCAAACGAAATCACCGCGCCCCGCATCCAGTCCTACGTGGTATTCGGACAGGGCCGGGACGAGCCCATCGTCACCGGCGACCAGGCCCGGGAATGGGTGCGCGGCGTGGCCAAGCGCGGCGCCGACGGGCTGAAGTTCTTCGAGGGCTCCCCGGAGGTGCTGAAGGCCGCCTTCGACGAGGCGGGGAAACAGGGCATCCGCACCGCCATGCACCACAATCAGCTGGGCGTCGGCCGCTCGACGGCGCTGGACACGGCACGCTGGGGCCTGACCACCATGGAGCACTGGTACGGGCTGCCGGAAGCGCTGTTCGACGACCGCACGGTCCAGGACTACCCGGCGGACTACAACTACAACAACGAGCAGCACCGCTTCGGCGAGGCCGGCCGTCTCTGGGCGCAGGCCGCCGAGCCCGGGAGCGAGCGCTGGAACCAGGTGCGCGACGAGCTAATCGCGCTGGACTTCACCATCGACCCCACCTTCACGATCTACGAGGCGAGCCGCGACCTGATGGCGCAGCGCCGGGCCGAATGGCACGAGACCTACACTCTTCCCTCCCTGTGGGCGTTTTTCCAGCCCAGCCGCGACGCCCATGGGTCCTACTGGTTCCACTGGTCCACCGCGGATGAAATCGCCTGGCGCGACAACTACCGGAAGTGGATGCGCTTCGTCAACGACTTCAAGAACCACGGCGGCCGCGTCACCACCGGTTCCGATTCCGGCTATATCTACAAGATCTACGGCTTCGGCTACATTCAGGAACTGGAACTGCTGCAGGAAGCCGGTTTCCATCCGCTGGAGGTCATCCGCTCCGCCACCCTGAGCGGCGCCGAGGCACTGGGCATGGCCGATCGCATCGGTAGCGTGGAACCGGGCAAGCTGGCGGACATGGTGGTGGTTGGGGAAAACCCGCTCGCGGACTTCAAGGTGCTCTATGGCACCGGCGCCATTCGCGTGAACGGGAACAACGAGGTGGTGCGCGTCGGCGGCGTTCGCTACACCATCAAGGACGGGATCGTGTACGATGCGCGCCGGTTGCGTGCCGATGTGCGCGCCATGGTCCGGGAGGCCAAGCAGAAGGCCGGCATCGAGCGGCTGAGCCAGCCCGGCCTGGACGCCAGTGGTGAACGCCTGGAGGAAGACGACTGATGCGGCGAATTCGCGAAGTGATCCAAACCTGGCTGCGGGCCATGGCGGCGCCCGTGGCGCGGCGCCTGGCCGACGCCGGAGTGAGCGCCAACCAGGTCACCCTGGTGGGATTCCTCGTTACCGCCGTCGGTGCCCTGCTGGTGGGTCTGGACCTGCCCGTAGCCGGCGGCATCGTTTTCGTGATCGGGAGTCTTTTCGACCTGTTGGACGGCGTCCTGGCTCGTGAACGGAACCAGACCAGCGACTTCGGCGCCTTCCTGGATTCCACCCTGGATCGGGTCGGCGAGGCCTTGATGTTCGCCGCGTTGGCCTATCGCTTCGCAGTGCTCGAGGACCCGTGGCTGGCGGCCCTCTCGGTACTGGCGATGGCCGGCGCCTTTCTCACCAGCTACGCGCGCGCCCGCGCGGAGGGCCTGGGACTGTCGTGCAGCATCGGCCTGATCACCCGCGGAGAACGGGTGCTGATCCTGGCCGTGGGCCTGATCGGCAACATGATCGGGCCGGCCATCTGGGTTCTGGTGCTCCTCGGCGGTTTCACGGCGGCGCAACGCATCGATTACGTGCGCCGCGAGATCCGCGCGGGGGTCATGGATCAGGACTGATCGTCTTCGGCAAGCCGTGCAGCGATCCGTTGCGTGTCGCTGAGGATGCCCCTGAGGATGTTGATCTCCGTGGCGTCCGGCCGCGCCCGGTGATAGAGCCGCCTCAAGCGCAGCATCAGCTTGTCGGACTGGTCCTTGAGGAAACCGATCTGGCGCAGGGTTTCCTCCAGGTGACCAAAATACCCTTCCAGGATCTCCGCGCTCACGGGTTCGCGCTCCACCCGTGACGGCGAGGCCACGGTTCCCTGCCGGGCAAGCTCGTAGCAGATAACCTGCACGGCCTGGGCGAGATTCAGCGAGCTGTACTCCGGATTGGCGGGAATCTGCACCAGGTGCTGACAGCACTTGACCTCGTCATTCGTCAGCCCGTAACGCTCTCGTCCGAAGAGCATCGCCACCGGGTGGCGTGACGATTCTTCCACGGCAAGCCGCGCCGCGTCCTCCGGCCCCAGCGTGGACCAGTCCAGGGTTCGCGGGCGCGCGCTGGTACCGAGCACCAGCCTGCAGTCCGCGATGGCGTCCGGGAGCCTTTCATGGACCACGGCCCGGGCGAGCAGGTCGTCCGCCCCCGACGCCATCGCCGTGGCTTCCGCCGAGGGAAAGCCTGCCGGGTCCACCAGATGGAGGCTGCCCAGCCCCATGGTCTTCATGGCGCGGGCCGCGGCGCCGATGTTGCCGGGGTGCGTGGTGCCCACGAGCACAATGCGGATGTTCTCGTTCATGGCGGGGAATGCTACGCGAGCCTCGATGATGGCGACAGGGTTACCAGAAGCGGGGCAACCGCCCAGGAACGCCGTCCGGCGCGCCACTGTCTGTTAAACTCCGCGCTCCCGAATCGCAGGCGGTCCATGAATCACCCGTTGATCAACATCGCCGTGCAGGCCGCGCGCGCCGCCGGCCGCGTGATCGTGCGCTACGCCAATCGGCTGGACGGTGTCAGCGTCGTCGAGAAGCAGCGCCATGATTTCGTCTCCGAGGTGGACCGTGTCGCGGAGGCCGAGATCGTCAAGGTGATCCGCCGGGCGCACCCCGAGCATGCGATCCTGGCCGAGGAAGGCGGAGACATCCCCGGAAAGCGGGGCAACCCGGTGCAGTGGATCGTGGATCCGCTGGACGGCACGACGAACTTTTTGCGCGGCTTCCCGCACTTCGCGGTTTCCATCGGCATCCTGGAGCATGGCCGGCCGCGCCACGGGGTCATTTACGACCCTTCCCGGGAGGAGCTTTTCGTCGCCACCCACGGCGGCGGGGCGTTCCTGAACGACCGGCGCATCCGGGTCAACGAGGCCCGCGGGCTGCAGGGCGCGCTGCTGGCCACCGGCTTCCCCTTCCGCGAGCGGGCGCTGCTGGACTCCTACCTGGCCATGTTCCAGGCACTGTTCCGGGACGCGGCGGACGTGCGCCGCGCCGGCTCGGCGGCCCTGGACCTGGCCTACGTCGCGTCCGGCCGGGTGGACGGCTTCTGGGAATTCGGGCTGAAACCCTGGGACATGGCCGCCGGAGCGGTGCTGGTGCGCGAGGCCGGCGGCGTGGTCACGGATTTTGGGGGTGGCGAGGATTTCCTGAATCGCGGTGACATCGCCTGCGGGCCGATCAAGCTGCACCGGGAGATGATTGCCGGGCTGCGCCCGCACCTGATTGAAGCAGGGCTTGCGAATACGTAGGCCGCGTGCAGGGCGGCGGCTCGAATCGTCCTGCCGAGACCGTCGTCGCCGGGGATGGCAATCTCGCCAGGGCCCGCCGCAGCCCCGCCCGTAGCGCTAACGTGGTGGAAATGCCGGACCAGCCCCTCCGGGAATGGCGAATCGCTCCGGGTATTCCACCTCCTGGAGGCACAGCCCCGCGGACGGCGCCGTGACGCCCGCGAGCATGCGGTCGCGGCCTTCCAGCACTTCCCCCACCCAGTCAGGGTCGCGCTCGCCCTGCCCCACGGCGATCAGGGTGCCGGCGATGTTGCGCACCATGTGGTGCAGGAATGCGTTCGCCGCCACTTCCAGCAGTACCCGGTCGCCGTCACGCCAGACCTCGATCTCGCGGATCTCCCGCACCGGGTGTTTCGCCTGGCAGGCCACGGCACGGAAGCTGGTGAAGTCGTGCTCGCCGAGCAGGTGACGAGCGCCCTCGGCCATGCGCCGCTCGTCCAGGGGGTAGTGCCACCAGGCGAGGCGCCGGCGGTCCAGCGCCGGCCGTGTCCAGCGATTCCATATGGCGTACCGGTAACGTCTCCCGGTGGCGCTGAAGCGTGCGTGAAACTCGCCGTCCACGCGGCGCGCCCAGAGCATGGAAACTTCGTCCGGAAGGTTGCTGTTGCCACCCAGAACCCAGGCGTGCACCGCCCTTTCGGCATTGGCATCGAAATGGATCACCTGCCCTGCCGCGTGCACGCCGGTGTCCGTTCGGCCCGCGCAGTGGACTCTCACCGGGTGATCGGCGACCCGTGACAGGGCGCGTTCCACCACCAGCTGAACCGTGGGCTCGTCGTGCTGGAGTTGCCAGCCCTGGAAGGCGCTGCCGTCGTAGGCCACACCCATGGCGATCCGCGCGGGCATCCTGCTCACGCTCCGGACAGGGCGAGCAGCGCGGCCAGCAGGCCTCCGGGGTAGAGCCATTGCCAGACCGGCGGCAAAGCCGTGCGCGGCAACATCATGGCCGACTCACCGGCCCTGGCCGCGCGCGCTTCCGCCTCCGCCAGACCACCCCGGGCCACGGTCGCAGCACGTCGCACCAGCCCACCCCGGCCGCCCGGGTCGGCGCACCTGAAAATGGGCTTCAGTTCCAGCGCGTATTCCAGGGTGAGCACCAGCCGCAGGCAGAAGCGGGCCGGGTCCAATCGCAGCCAACGCAACGGCGTCAGCCACCAGGCCAGCGCCGCCACCATGGACTCGCGCGAGGTGGTGGCCATGGTCAGCCGGGCCGCAGTGGCCATGATCCAGAGCATCCAGCACCTCCGCAGCCCCTCCAGAAGGCCGGCGAGCGTGGGCGAGAGCTCGCCGGCCAGGGGGACCAGGGGTGGCCCCGGAAGGAACCAGCCATACAGGAGCGTGATGGTCATGAACAACCAGCGCAGGCGCCACAACGTCCCCGAGGCCGGCGAGGCGCCGGTCCCGGCCATCCAGCAAAGCGTGGCGAGCAGCAGGCTCGCCGCCAGAAGCGCCGGCGCCGCGGCCCCGGCCAGGCCCAGCCCCAGGGCCAAGAGCCCGGCAATGCGTATCACCGGGTAAGGCATGCGCGCCGGATTCCGCCTTCAGCCCAGTCGCTCGAGCAACTCCCGCGCCTGGTTCTGCTGCTCCTCGTTGCCCTCGCCGAGCACTTCCTGGAGCAGTTCCCGGGCGCCTTCCGAGTCGCCCATTTCCGCGTAGGCCTCGGCCAGCTCGATCTTGGTGGTAACGGCATCGGCATCTTCCGCGGGCGGCGCCGGGGCCCCCGTGTCCACGACGGTGTCATCTCCGGACTCGCGGGGCTCTTCGGGCTCGTCCGTCTGCATCCAGTCCTCGGTGCTCTCGTCGCTGCCGGTTTCCAGGTCGCCGAGCTCGAACTCGTTCTCTCCCAGGGTCGGCTCGCCGGGCTCGCG
>Ga0209918_1000176_pt1 | contig 48341 bp, 45 predicted proteins | sample SalPonD_shore_MG_FD_185712 | JGI IMG/M metagenome (GOLD analysis project Ga0209918, IMG submission 185712) | Salt pond soil microbial communities from South San Francisco under conditions of wetland restoration - Salt Pond MetaG... | ecosystem: Environmental > Aquatic > Marine > Intertidal zone... | reverse complement strand
ATATATCCCTTTGCATATTATAATTCAAGTTAAGATTAAAGTTCAAATATTAATTAATCTGGAAAGATTTATGCATTTGCTATTAAGAATCTAAATCTATATATAAACCCATGAATAGATTCTTAAATTTAATTATCTTTTTTATAAAAAAATATCGTATAGTATGAATGATTTGTATGATAAAACCCTTTAAATTTGCAACTATCCCACGAATAATTTTCGGGGCCGGAAAATTAACAGAATTATATGAGATTATCCCAGAATTTGGAAATAATGTATTATTTGTAATTGGAGGAAAATCTCTAAAGCAATCTGGGACATGGAATGAAATTGTGGAAAATATGAATAAGAAAAAGTACAATTTCTCTCAAGTATCTATTAGAGAAGAACCCTCCGCTTCTAGAATTGATAAAATCGCAGCAGAATATCGAACTAAGGATTTAGATGTTATAATCGGGATAGGCGGAGGAAGTGTTACTGATGCGGGAAAAGCTATCTCAGCAATGATCCCACACCAAGATTCGATAAAAAATTATTTAGAAGGAGTTGGGACGAAAAGACCCGATGGAAATAAAATCCCATATATTGCACTTCCAACAACTTCAGGAACAGGAAGCGAGGCAACAAAGAATGCTGTAATTAGTAAAGTTGGAGAGGATGGATTTAAAAAGTCACTTCGACATGATAATTATATTCCAAATATTGCTATCATTGATCCAGAATTAATTCTTTCTTGCCCACCCTCCATCACAGCAGCATGTGGTATGGATGCATTCACTCAATTACTTGAAGCTTATGTTTCAACTAACACAAGTCCGATGACGGATTCATTCGCATATAGTGGATTACGCTATATGAAAGATAATATTATTCCGGCGTGTACTACTGGTTCTAATGATGTTAAAGTTCGAACAGCAATGGCATATGGTTCATTAATGTCCGGAATTTGTCTTGCAAATGCAGGATTAGGAATAGTCCATGGTCTTGCATCACCGATAGGAGGATTTTTTGAAATTCCTCATGGAGTTGTTTGTGGAACTCTTCTAGCAGAAGCAACTAAATTAAATATTGAAAAGTTAAAAGAAAAAGGTCCTGAAGGACGCCCTGCACTTAAGAAACATGCAGAGGTTGGGGCTTTAATAGCCGGGAAAGAAAGTTTTAAGCAGGGAAAAATGTATAAATATTTAAATATCTTAGTAAGAACTCTCGAAAAATGGACAGAGAATTTAGAAATCGACAAATTAGGTGATTATGGGATTTCTGAAGATGATTTTGATAAAATTATTCAAAAATCAGGATTAAAGAATAATCCAGTACAATTATCTAAAGAGGATATCCGCCTGATTTTAAAAAATAGATTATAAATAAACCTTATTGTTAAAATTCTATTTAACTTCTGAATTCACTAATGAAAGTGCTTTTTCCACTCTACTTTTAATTTCATCAAAATTCTTCGAAGAGATCAAATCCTTTTTGACTAACCAGCTCCCTCCACAAGAAAATACATTTTCGAGTTTTAGATATTCTATTAAAGTTTCATTTGTTACTCCTCCAGTAGGCATAAATTTCACGTGTGGATATGGTCCCGAAAATGACTTTAGCATATTTATTCCACCCGATAAATTAGCGGGAAAAAACTTAAAATGATTTAATCCTCTTTCAATGCCCCACTCTATAAAGGAAGGGGAATTTATTCCTGGACAAATAACAATATCTTTCTTGATACAATAATCAACCACAGTGGGATTGAATCCAGGAGTAACGATAAATTCCACTCCTGCTTTTATAGCGTCCTTTATTTGTTGAACAGTTAAAATTGTTCCAGCTCCAACTAATAGATTAGGAAATTCCTTTCTTAATCTTAAAATAGAATCTGCGGCTGCTTTTGTTCGGAAAGTAATTTCTACGATTGGGAGACCGGCATCCATGAGAGTTTTTCCGAGTGGAATCGAATTTTCCGAATCCTCAATAACTGCCACAGGTACAATTTTTAATTCTGTAATTTTTTTGATAATATTCATTTTTCATAGAAATTATTTTAAAATTTTTTTTAGTTTTTAAAGAAAAGATTTTAGACAATTAGAAATAATATAATTAATATAATTTATAAAAGGAAGGCATATAATATTTACATTTTGAAGGGTTCAGATTATCAGATTCTTTAGGATATTTTTGAACGATTTTACAAGAAGATTTCAATACATAATCATTTTTTTGAGATCCTTCTGAATCTTCATTTAATAAGTTATCAATGTTTTGGATCTTCTTCTTACTATTTTCTATACACGCTCCACAAGAAGAGTTTTTTATAAAATGTGCACAAGTAAAACATTGAAGTTCATTCTGAGACATATTTTTATATTTATTAATCGAAATTTAAAATTTATAGTTTTTATCTATAAATATCAAAAGTAATTACAAATTGATAAATTTCAATGGGAGAATTTCAAATCAAAATTAAAAGATTAAAAAAGCTATTAAAAAAATTTTAATAGTGTTTCCTAGGAATTCAATCAGAATATAATTTGTGGATATATGAAATATTATAATTAAAAAATCAAGTTTAGTTTCGAGTAAAATAGAGAAATTTTTAAAATATTTAGTATTTCAAGATATTAAATAAACTGAATGGATTTATAATTATGAAAATACTTGTAAACATCAATAAGAGCAGCATAATACATTCAAATTGGGCGCTCTTAAAATCCTTAAGTTTATTGTTATATCTCTTAAACTTGTTTTTATTATTATTATAAAAAACCTTCGGATGTTCTGTAAGGATAGAAAGTTCTAATTCCTATGAACAAAAGAAGGTGATAAATATAAATTAATTATAAATAGGTAAATTAAAGTGACAGAAAAGGGAAATGAAGTAAATGTTTCGATGATGATGGGAAAATTGAAGAAGAATCTAAATCTTCCTAAGAAAGCGTATTTCTTTGATACCACTCTTCGCGATGGAGAGCAAACTCCCGGAATTAGTTTTACCCATGAAGAAAAGATTTCTATTGCTCAAGCTCTCGATAAATTAGGTATAGATGTTATTGAAGCGGGCTTTCCTGTTATTTCTGAAGGAGATTTTGCAGCATGTAAAGATATTGCAAAATTAGGATTGAATTCTGAAGTGATTGGTCTAGCTCGCTTGAAAAAATTAGATATTGATAAAGTAATTGACGCAGATATGGATAGCATTCATGTATTTATTGCTACTTCAGACCTTCATATGAATAAAAAGCTGAGTATGACACGGCAAGAAGTTTTGGATAGTATTGAAAACTATATTACCTACTCGAAAGAACATTTTGATACTGTGCTATTTTCTGCTGAAGATGCTACACGATCTGATTTAGATTTCTTAATAAAAGCGAATCAAATTGCTGTTGAGAATGGAGCAACTCGTATTAATATTCCTGATACAGTTGGAACCATAAGTCCATACGCATTTGGATACATTGTAAGAAAAAATTATGACGTATTACCTAAAGATATAAGAATTGCTGTACACTGTCATAATGATTTTGGGCTTGCAGTTGCTAATACAATAGCTGGATTCGAAAATGGTGCTTCAGAAGCACAAATAACGATTATGGGATTAGGAGAACGCGCAGGAAATGCGTCGTTTGAAGAGACAGCAATGTCTTTGTATGCTTTATATCAAATTCCAATGAATATAAATACCAGATTAATTTTCCCAACTGCTAAACTGGTTGAAAGTTACTGTGGAGGAAAAATTAGAATAGGAAGATTAAAACCATTGATCGGGCAGAATGCATTCGCACATGAATCTGGAATCCATGCACATGCTATGATACAAGATGCCAGAGCATACGAGCCGATTACACCTGAATTGATAGGAATTAAACGAACGGATGATGTTGAGCAAATTATAAAAAATTCGATTAGATTGGGAAAACATTCAGGAGGGCATGCGCTCAAAGCAAAATTAAAAGATTTAGGTATTCAAACTACTGGAGATCAGTTTAAAAAAATCTTCGAGCATGTGAAAAGTTTTGGAGACAAGGGGCATGAAGTTCAAGAAGAGGATTTTTTAGCAATTGTAAAAGATGTGATGGGCGAATTACCGAAAAAAGAACAATTTGTAATTCTAGATGAACTTACTGTTTTAACAGGATCGGTTACCCCTACTTCTACTGTTCGTTTGAAAATACGAAATAATGGGAATTTCATAACTCGCACAGCATCTTCTATTGGAGTTGGTCCAGTAGACGCTTCTATGAAAGCGATCGTAAAATGTTTCCAACCAATGAATAAAGTTCAGCTTTTAGATTATAATATTGACGCGGTCACCGGAGGAACTGAGGCCCTAGGACATGTTTCCATAGAATTAATGGATTTAGAAACAAATTATATAGTGAGCTCAAATGCAACTCATGAGGATATTGTTATGAGTTCAGTTTTGGCACTTCTTAAAGGATTGAACAAACTCGTGAAACAGAAGAATAAATAATTTTATTGATTAATGATTATTTTTTTGAAGGTTTTTAAATAAAAATTCAAATATTGGGCTATAAAAGTTATTAATTAAATATAAAACACATTTCTAATAGGAAAAAGGTGAAAAAAAAATTTTTGGTAAAAAGGAAGAACCATTAGAAATGGACCGTGAAATCTGGGAAAAATTAAGAGAATTTAGGAAAACGGGATTTAAAGAAAAATATAAAGAAATAGAAAATTATTCTGAATTATAGTTAGAATTTTTAATACCCCTCAGAGAATTTGGGTTATTTTTTCTTAAATTCTCTAACTTAATATATTTGTAATTAATACTTTTCCTCAATAATTCTATATAAAATTATAATAAGAATCTCATAGAAATTTTTTTAAGCTTTTTTTGAGGATTTTATGGTCAAATCCATAACATGGTTTTTAACAGTTATATAGATATAAAACATCCAGATTATTAATCCAATATGTAATACATCATTTTCAGAGAACCAGATCTCTCCATCCCATAAGATTTCAGTTATCCCTAGTAGATAATATAGGAAATAGATTCCTATAATAAAAATTAAAGAGATCCATATTATAATCAGATTCCGTTCCATTCGATTTCTTTTTAAATAATATCTCCAAATACTCCAAACTAAAAAGAAACCAATATTTGGACTTAAAAAAAGCACCATTAATTCAAATGAAATCAAAAATTTTACAGAGATAAAAGCACCACTTAAAATTATAGTGATATAGATGAGGAAGTGACATATTATATATATCAAAAATGGTTTTCGATTTTTAATATTAACTCTGGAATATAATTGGGCAATAAACATCGCATCAACACTTCCTACGGAAAGAATAAGATATATTATTTCATACCAGCTTGTCCAAAAACAGAAGCTATTACCAGCACATTTGATTTCATAACTAAATGCTTGATAACTCGTACCAGCAAATAAAGCTCCTATACCCCATAAAGTTAATGCAATACCCCACCAAAAGTGCGCAGTCTGTTTTTTTCTGTTGAATGACAGAATTATCCCAATAATAAGGGTCTGAAATCCAAGAAAATATACAATTAATGAGGAAGTTGGTTGAACTAAAGTTATTGAAATTCCAAATAGATTAAATGTTAAACAAGGCTGAACTTGACACCATTGCTCTGGTGTTATTAAAGGTTCATAAAGTAACCCTTTAAGGCGAACTCCGAATATTAAGCCCCAAATAATCAAAAAAGTGAGAAGCCCCACAATTGCGAATAAAATTCTAAGTTTTTGCTTTCGATCTGTCATTTTTTCAAAATTTTTTGAATTAGATTATGAGTGTTAAAAATTACTGTAAAAAATCCTCTATTAAATCATACACTTCTTCAAGAATCTTTAAATCTGGTAAAAACGTTAATCTAAAATGTCCTTTTCCATATGACCCAAACCCTGACCCGTAGACCCCACATACACCTGTTTCTTTTAATAAATCAATTACAAATTCTTTATCGTTCTTCCATCTTTTAAATTCACCTAATTGAATTTTAGGGAATAAATAAAAAGTTCCATTCGCATTAATGCAATTTAAACCTTCGATTTGTCGCAGACGTTTATAGGAATAATCTCTCCTTCTTTTAAGATTGTTTACCATTGTTTCTGTATGGGGACCAGGATTCTTAAGTGCTTCAATAGCAGCATATTGTGCTATTGAATTTGCACAAAGCCTTGCTCTAGCCATTTTCTCGATTCCTCCTTTTAATTCCTGTAATTGTGAGGTTGGATCAAAAAAATACATATATCCCAATCTCCAACCTGTTGCTAAATGCGCCTTAGAAAATCCATTTAATCCAATTATGGGAACATCCTCACTAAGGGTTGCGGGGCAATCATAATGTTTTTCGAAAACGATTTGATCATAAATTTCATCAGAGATTATAGGAAGATTATATTCTCCAGCTATATCAATAATTTCTTTAACTTTCTTGATATCATATAGAACACCAGTGGGATTATTGGGAGAATTTATTAAAATAGCGGTAGTTTTGCTTGTAATTTTATTTCTTAAATCATCGATATCAGGTTCCCAGTCATTTTCTTCATCTAATTGATATTCAATTGGATTTCCATCGAAAAATTTTGCATAATTGATATAGATCGGATAAGCTGGTCCTGGTACCAATATTTCACTTTTATTTTCCAGTAATCCAGCTAAAAGAAAGAATATTCCCTCTGTTACCCCACTTGTAATTAAAATATCATCTGGTTCAATATCAATATCATTTTTCGATTTTTCATAGCGACAGACTTCCTCTCTTAATTCTGGAACTCCTAAAGAATCAACGTAAAAGTTTTGACCTGCAAAGGTAGCATCTGATAAGGCTTGTGATATATAATGAGGAGTCTTAAAGTCGTAAATTACTGGATCACCAATATTCAAATGATATATTTTCTTTCCAGTTTTTCTTACTTCATTAGCAACAACAGTAATATCACGTATAGCGTATTCCAAATCCTTTAGACGCCTTGAAACCATTTTATCCACGAAACATAAATATTAAGTTAATTATTGGATAAAAAAATATTTTAAAATTAAATAAGCTTATTATTAAGGAAAGAGTTTTGAGGGAACCTTATTACATATTGGTCACTTCTTTGATAGTTTTCAACCCAATATTGATTTCTGAAGTTTTTTTATATTCTAATATAGAAAATTTCTTGCTATAATTAGAAAGAAACAATTATATAGTTCGAGAAAAAATATAGAAATAATAAATAAATATTGGTGAGAAAAAATGGCGAAAGTAAATGGTGCACAATTAATAGTTCGTGCTTTAAGTAATCAAGGTGTTAAAGTAATTTTTACATTATGTGGAGATAATGATTTAATCTACAATTATTGCCATGATAAAGAATGTACTGAAATAGGGATAGATTTAATAGATTTCAGACATGAACAAGCAACTGGACATGCTGCCATGGGATATTATTTAGCCACGGGAGAGGTTGGCGTTTGTTCTACGCAATCTGGACCTGGTATTACGGATCTATTCCCCGCAATTCCTATAGCATGGGACTCTAGTATACCATTAGTAGCTATTTGTACTACAACGGCTATGATGGAATTTGAAAAATTAGCTATGAATGAGATAGATGTCGCTCCAGCATTTCGATCGATAACAAAATGGACAGGATATTGCTATGAAACTTGTAGGTTACCAGAATATATAAATATGGCCTTCAGAATAGCTACTACTGGAAGACCAGGGCCAGTTCTCCTTTTAGTCCCTTTTGATGTTATAATAAAAAATACGGATGATAAATTAGAGATTGTAAAACAAGCTTTTAGACCCAAAGAAATGTTGAGGGCAATCCACGCTCCCTATGGAAATCAGGAGATGATTGAAAAAGCAATGGATTTACTTTTAAAGGCTGAAAGCCCTTTGATTATTGCTGGAACTGGTGCTGGGTTTTCTAATGCTAAAGAACAATTAGTTGAATTTGCTGAACTAACTAAAATTCCAGTGGGTGTTTGGGGTTTTGGTTTAGGGACTTTCCCCCCTGATCATCCCTTATATTTTGGATTAGCAAATCCTCTTGATGGACCAGGCACAGCATTGCTCCAAAAGGTAGATGTTGCTTTAATATTAGGCTCAAGAGTGACCGCTATGTTTAATTTCGGGTATATGCCGTGTTTTTCTGATAATGCAAAATTGATTCAAGTTGATATAGAAGCTGAAGAAATTGGACGGAACCGTGGAATTGATGTCCCTATAGTTGGAGATGTTAAAAATGTTTTGAGTCAATTAATAAAGCAAACAAAATCGGTTATTAAGAGTTCAAGAGATGAAACAGAATGGAACGAGATCATAAGAGAAGAATTAGAAAAATTCTACAAGAGAATTGAAAAAGATGGATCCTCTGATAAAGTTCCTATAATGCCTCAAAGGTTAGTTAAGGAAATATCTGATTTCATGCCAAAAGACGGATATATTATTTTAGACGGTGGAGATACAACAGTGTGGGGATTAACGATGTTAAAATCTTATTTCCCAAGATCTGTTTATTTTTCTGGCGGTTTAGGAATACAGCATCTTGGTGGGGGGGTTCCTGCTGCTATAGCTACCAAGTATGCCCATCCAGAAAAGAAAGTCTTGGTATTAACTGGTGATGGGTCTTTTCTATTTAACGGAAAAGAGCTTGATACGGCTAGAAGATATGATCTTCCTTTTGTAGTTGTTATCTCAAATGATAGACTTTGGGGTATGGTCGCAAGGGGTCAGAAGATTGCTCATGGTCGAAAATACTTTGGACTGGGCTCATCATTAAGCGATGAAACCAGATATGATAAATATGCAGAGGCTTTTAATTGTTATGGAGAATTAATTAAGGAGCCCGACGAGATTAAACCTGCTCTGGAAAGAGCCTTCAATGCTAAAATCCCTGCCGTTTTGGATGTCCGTGTTAATCCAAAAGTAAACACAGTTATGGATTATTTAGCGGGCGGTTCATATAATCCCGCTAATTGGAAACGGGAAGTTAAGGAAGAGAAGGATGAAATTACTTTAGAAATTTCAAAATAATATCTTTTTTTTTATTTCAAATAATTTAAATATTAGTGCAGAAAATTACGGTAGATTAAATTGTAGAAAATTTTGAGTTGATACTAATATTATTTTCTCTCTGGATAAACAAGAACTTTTTAACTTTAATTTATGAGTTTTTTGTTAGATGTTTAGTTTATCAATTCGAATTTTTATTTTATTTTCTTTTAAACTTGGAATACTCAATAAAGAAGCATTAGGAATTTCTAAAGCTTTGGAATTGAGAGGGGTGGTACTGATTATTACTCTATTTCCCCCCTTTTGTATGAATAAGGTTGTATGGCGTCCATTAAAAGTTTTTTTTTGAAATTTGACTATGTAACATTCTTTTGAGTTGAAAAGAAAAGCATTTGCGGCACTATTTACATGGATCTTTTTTAATGTTGTCTCTATTGCGTCTTTTATATTATTTTGAGTTATTATATTGTCCAATAACGTACAAAGATATCTTCTTGTGTCTAAATCAGTATTTTCGCTGATGGAGTGAAGACGTCTTCGATTCAAAGGAGGAAATGACTTCATCTTAATTGTTCCATTATGAACAATACAGAATCTATCACCTATGCATATGGGATGAACATTTTCGAGTCTTTTTTCCCCAAATATCGTTTTTCTTGCATGAATTAGAAGAAACCGCGTTTTTATATTTGCTAAATCTTGCCACTTACAGTTATAAATCGGCTTTAAGGTCCTTTTTATTATTAATTTATTAGAATTAGGAGGAATATACGCAAATCCCCATCCGGCTCCATGATGACCCACTAGATCATATTTTTTTAGATAATTCAAATGGCATGATTGAATGAATTTTTTTAAAGATTCAATATTAATGCAGATAGGTTGGCTGGAATAATTAATGAGCATTCGGCACATATTTCTAGAGTCTTCCAATTATTTTATTTTACTCAAATCAATTCCTTTTGTCTCTTTTATATATTTATAGATTATTGGAAGATTGATCAATAAAAGTAAGCTAAGAATGATAAAAGATATTTCTAAACTGAAGAAAAAAGTAATAATCCCATTCAAGATCAATCCAAGAGTAATTCCAAAAGCACTTAATAACGATTTCAAGCCGCTTCCAGTACCTCGTACGTCCGTAGGAACAATTTCAACTACAACTAGCCTTATAGCGACTCCGATACCCCAATACGAAACATTAGCAAGAGCAGCACCAATAGCAACAGGGACAATAGCCAAGTTTTCTAATCTGCTTCCAATTATAACGGTAAATATTGAGATGATAAATAAAATGGAATAAAGATAAAATAAAGGTTTTCTTCCTACCTTATCGGCGAAAACGCCTGTAAAAAGATACCCAAGAATAACTGCAAAACTCATGACTAAAACGATAATATTTATATCACCTTCCGTCAAATTTTCGCTTCTATTTATATATTCTTCTCCTAATGATACAAAAATATAATTAAATCCCACTAGAATTGTGATTATCATTAAAGCAATGAATTGTTTCTTTCTTTCAGAAGAAAAAATAGTTTTTAGATTATTTTTTAAAATATTGGTTTGAAATGAAACTTCTTCAATTTTATACTCCTCATATTTTGAGGTTTCTTTTAATGTAAAAAAGATAATTATGCTTAATGGTATCCCCAAGATTGCTGAAAAAAGAGGCATTCCTCGCCAATTTGAGGAAGTGTTAGAAATAAAAATCGATCTAAACACAGGCAATAATATTGAACCCGTGACTCCTCCAATTAATACTAAATTGGTTAATCTACCACGTTTATCTGCTGGACTCTCTTCATTAATATAAATTACCCAAATATCGGAGCTAAAAAAAAGATATAAAAGAAATAAATAGACCGTATAATCGAATATACTAGTTGAAAAAATAGTTAGAAGGGAAAACACGCCCATTCCAAGCACTGTGGTTGCTAATAAAATTTTTCTTCCGAATTTATCTGCTAGCAATTGATTAAAGAAAACAAAATACATTCCTATAGAAGCTATTGCTATGCAAATGGAGAAAATAGCCGCTCCAGCGTCTTCAGAGAATCCTGATAAAAATTCCTCGATAATTTTTGATGGAATAACATTTGGAAAGTTAGTGGTATAAGTGTCTAATATTTCTACAAACATTAGGATAATTATGAGATATATAAGGTATGTTTTTGAGCGTAAGAAATTCCTCTTATTTTTTTCATTCATATATACTTATTTTTTCTAAAAATATTTAAGACTTATATTTAGTTTTAAATTGAAAAAACTTTTTTAACCTTTAAGAAAATATTACCAATATAGAATGCAATTTATAATACTTAATTCAAGATTTTTAGAAAAGTCTCTTTATTTAAAATCTAAAATTAAGGAATAACAAAATTTTGATTCAGTTCAAATTATTCGGGTGTGCAACAAATTAATAAAAAAAAGTATGGGACAGATTACGAGAAAGAAATTCTTGAATATTTGATGAATAATCCAAGCGGTTTAACTAAAACCGATATTGCTAATGGGACGGGTTTTTCGAGAAATACGGTATCAAAATATATCTCTATTTTAGAAAAGAAGGAAGAAGTCTATAAGAAGAAGGTTGGAGCTTACAATTTGTATTTTAGTACAAAACAAGCGTTTTTTCCCAAAAGAATTGCTCTTTCTTATTATAAAGCAATAATCGCAGGGATAAAAAATCATTATCCTTCTGAAGAGGATTTATTAAAACAAATCGGTAGAGAAAGTCTAAAATATATAGATTTTGAACAAAGTGAGAAATCTAAGAAGCAGTTAAAAGGAATAAGGGGAAATCCAATTATAAAACTCTATTTTGAGGTATTTAGAAAATTTTATCCATCGTTTGATTTATTGCAGCCAAATATAAAAATATCTGAACCAGAAATTCAGAACTCGGGTAAAAAAGCTGTTTATCGATTTACTAATTCAGAATTTATAGAAGATTCTGAAGATTTTATTTATCATTTTTATATCATAGCAGGAATCATTGAGAAACAATTTTCTGATCTTTTTAACCGTGTAATTAAATGCAATATTGAGAAAGTGAATATATCTGATACTCAAGGCGAATCATTCATAGATATTTCAATAACTGTTGAATAAATTTAAATTCTTTTCGAAAACATTCTATTTTTTTAATATGATGGGAATTATGTAGAAGAAAATTCAAATAAAATGAATTTATAAGATCAATTTATTATCATTATTGTATTTAAAACATAAAAAATAATCATTATTATGAATGAAAAAAAAGAATATGATAATGCAACTGACTTTCAAAGAAAACTATATAATACAAATATAAAAAAGGATACATATAGGATCTTTCTTATAAGAAGAATCATTGAAAAATTAATTACTAAGGAGCCAAAAACTAATAATAAAATTTTAGATGTGGGATGTGGCGATGGTGAATTATTATACCCTTTTATTAATAAATCTGATACTTATGGATTTGATATAGCCGATAAACTAATAAATAAAGCTAAGAAAAAAGGAATAAAAGCCAGTGTTTTAAATCTTGAATCTTCGAAATTTCCATTTTCCGATGAATTTTTTGATATCATAATTTGTTCTCAAGTAATTGAGCATATCGTTAATACAGATCATTTATTAAGTGAAATAAATAGAGTTTTAAAAAAAAATGAAACCCTAATTATTTCATTTCCTAATATAAATCAACCAGCATCTTTTTTAATACAATTAATTTATGATTTGCCTCCAGTGTTCGCTGCACGATATAAATCTCCCCATGTTAGGGATTTTACATTAAAAACTATAAAAATTGCTTTAAAAAATAATGGATTTATAGTTAAAGATGTAATTCCTACTTATATATTTCCATTCAATAATAGAATCTCGCGTTTAATTGCGAAAATTTTCATTCGATTTAGTCATAGAATTATTCTAGTATGTCAAAAGTCAAGAAAAGTTAAGAAAAAATACCAGACTATTCCAATAATGGGAGAAGATAAATTTGAACCTCATCAAATAAAAATATAAGACTAAATTTTTATTATAAACAAAAGTCAATTTAATGTTGGAATAGTAATGAAATTTAATCAAAAGAAAAACGCTTATCCATATATAACTATTTTCAAAAAAGAACCATTCAAATCATTTGTCCAACTTGGAAAACAAGAGATTGGCTCTTTTTATTTTGGTCAATATGATAAAATCACTGAATTTTTAAATTTTTATAAATCAAATATTTTTGATTTTAAGAATTTATCACTCAAAAATCTTTATTGGTTTCTCTTATTAATCAAATTTCTCAGAGAAGATATAACGGAAGAACTTAAAGGGAGAATAATAGATTTTATTTCGGGTTGTGAAATAGAAAAGAATGGAATGTTAGGATTTATCAGTTCTCCTTATTCCCAGCAAATGAAACCCGATCTCTGGTCTACTTATTATGCATTATCAAGTTTGAGAATAATTAATTATCTTAAATTATATTTGAAATCAAAAGGAGAAACAATAGTATTAACAGAAATAAAGGAATTTATTAATGCCCACGATAAAAAAGAAAAATTTATTCATTGTTTAGAAAAAGATTGTGAGATATGCAAAAAATCACCCAACTCAAGAACGTTATATTATGTTTTAGAGTTATTAATCTTATTAGGGTTTGATATTAGAAACCAGAAATCAAAATATTCATCTTATGTCGGGGTTTTAAAAGAAGATCCGGATATTGTTTTTAAAACCTTATGCCTTAAGTTTTTAGATTTAGAACTTCAAGTAACAGAGAATCAAATCCAATATTTATATGAATTTCAATTAGAAGATGGAGGTTTTAGTTTTAAAGATAATTCATCTAATATAAATACCACATTTTGGATTAGTTATACATTTGAAAATTATTCATGGATTTTGGATTATAATCCTTCAGGAATCTATTCTTTTGTAAATCTGAATTTAAATAAAATATTAGAAAATCAATCTTCTTGGGATTTGGGTTGCCTTAATGATATTTCAAAACTTATTATTATTTTATCAATTATCTGGAATAAATTTATTGAGGAGATTGAAAGAACCTTATTTAAAGAGATTGAAAATAAAGATTATATTGAATTAAAACAGTTGAAAAATTTATTCGGACTTTCTAATGTGGTTGAAGAAATAATCTCATATCTCAATTTGAATTATACATTTAATCTTAAAATTTTAAATAACAATATAGAGTTTAAAAACTTCTTACGGAACTTAACCCCGAGTGAAAAAATACTCGCCTCAGAATTTTATGAACAAATTTCGAATAAAAGTGTGGTTTCATTGACCGAAATAATTAAGAAATTTAATTCCAAGTATCAAGATCAACAGATTAAAGTAAATGACCTTAGCAATTTAATCCAGAAAATGATAGATCTACATTTCTTTGAAGGCGAGATTAAAACTAAGAAAAAATTCTTGATTCGTACCAAATATTATTTTTATCTGAATTTTATTTTAGAAAAAATAATCGTTTCTGATACAAAAATCAATACTGATCGGTTATTTGAAGAGAAAAAAATCCTGAAAGATATTAAAAATGACATATATAATATGACACTAAAATTACAAAATATAATACCACAAATTAAAGAGGAAATAGAAAGTTACCTTTATATCAATGAAATAGAAATAGCGCGTCAAAGACTACGCTTTATCGTTAGAGATGCGCTTATGGAAGCCGATTTTTTAAATGAAAATATTGAGAATTCATTTAATGAAGATTTATATTATATAAATCTAAGAGCAACTCTTGGAGCAGAAATAAATAGATGGAACCAATTGTATTCTATTTTAAGTTCCAATCTTAAGGAAGTTAATTCTCAATTACAAGAAAAGATAACTGAAAAAGAAGAGATAAAAAAATATAATAATCTTTTAAATGAGTTGGATAATCGTTTAAAAAACTTAGATAATTATTTTAATAAGAAGATCAATGGTTTTAGGAAGTTTTTAAGTGAATCTCTTCAAGGAGGTTATAGTGATAAAAAATTTGGTTTGATTCTTGAAGAATTTAACTCTATAATCTCAAAACTGGATAAATTTGATGAAGCAATTTATAACATTTCTCAAAAAATAACACTGAAAGAAGACAAGTTAATTGAAAAGCATAAAAAATTAATCTCTTATTGGATTAGTATAAAAAATGATTTAAAGAAAGTAATTACGTATTATTCAGACGGGTTAGATTACTTTCAAAATACTAACGAAAAAATAGAAGAGCTTCATAATAATTTAAACAAACAAATTTCTATCATAGATAACCGAGCGAAGCAAAAAGTAGATGAAGATGATTTTCAAGCTGCTTTTGAATTAATTAAAAAAGAACTAGATATTATTTTAGAAGAAAAGCTTGGTGAGATAAAAGAAATTCAAAAAAGGATAAAGAAACAAATTAAAAAAACACAGAAGTTATTTGTTCTTTTTCAATATTTACAAGAAAAACTTGAATTAATGGAAGAAAAAATAATAGAAATCGTCTCAGAGAAAAACCAAGTTCTAAAAGAAAAAGTTATCAAAGAAAGAAATAGAGCTAAAATAGAAAAATTTGATAATTTTGTTTCGGAAAATATACAAGAATGCCGCAAAAAACTGATAAGTCGTAAGAAAAAGCTTGATGAGAAACATTATATTCGTTCTATAAGTATTCATGATTTACATAAGGAATTAAACAATCTTTTAGAAGATTTTGAAGAAATAAATGATAAATATGAAGATTTTCTTGAGGAAAATAAAAAAATAATCGACAATTTCGAAGAAAAATCTAATTTGACGATTATGCAATGGCAAAAATTCAAGGAATATTTTATGAATGAAATTGAAAATTCAAAAAATGAATATACTAATAGAATTATTATTGAATATATTTACAATGCTTCTGAAAAATCTGGAACTAACTATGTGGATTTAAAATCCTTATCTAAGAAATTGAATTTAAAATGTAAGGATACTAATTCAAGAATAAAAGAAATGATAGAATTTTCAAAATTTAATGGGGAACTTCATGAAGATAATAAAGAAGTATTAGTTTACACAGATTCATATTATAAAAATAAAGAACTTCGTGATTTCATTAATGATAAAATTATCCGATATAATAATGAAACCATCAGTAAGACCCTAAGCTTATATGATTCATGTATTAGGAATAGAACACTAAATATCAACATATTAGAATTATCTAATAGGATTAATGATCTAAATGATTTTGATACATTTTTAAATGAAAGGTTCAGCCAAAAAGTTAAAGAACTTGATATAGATCTTGAGAATAGAAAAGAATATAAGGAAACATATGAATATTTTGATTCTATCATTCAAGATTCAAAAATGGCAATAAAAAAAATTAAAAAAAATTTAGATTTATTTAAGAATCTTCAAAATTCAATTGAAGAGAAATATAATTCATTATTAATCGGCATAGACCAAGAAATTAAAAGCATTAATGCTATAATCGAAGAGTCAAAATTATATGAAAAGATTAAAGATTATTTTAATGAGAAAAAGGAAAATTTTGAAGAAAAAATCAGGGAAGTTCAAAATAATATTGAAGAGGAATTAAAAGAAGAATTAGAAAGAAATTCTAAGAGTAAAAAGTTAATACCCGAATTGCGTGAAAACTTTGTAAAAAAGAAAAATTTATTTTTAGAAAATTATAACCAAAAAATCAAAAATGTCAATCAAAAAATAATAATTAGAAGAAATGAGCTATTTCAAGGGGAATTATTAAAATATATTAATAATAGTAAGATAAAACTCAGTCAATTTTTAGGTATGCTTCAAACACGGGTGGAAGACAATATTGAAATTAAAGAATATAAATATGCTTATTCTAAAATTGAGAAACGCGTTGAGAAAATAGAAGAAACAATTCAGGAAATTAATTCTGAAATCCAAAAAATGGTGAATGAATTTAGTAAAAAAGCAAATGATTTTGAAAATAAGAACAAATATATTATAGATAACTTTAAACAATATCTTAATGAATATGACTCAATATTGGTTGAGAAAGTCAAAACACTCGAACGATTAATATTAAAATCTTTTATCGAAATGGCAATTAAAGCAGTTTCAAATGAATTTCTCACAGTCTCTTTCCTACATAAAGAATTAAATATAAAAAAGCAAAATTTGCAAGACCTTATCCTTACTCTCATAAGCTCTGGAGAGTTATCCGGCAAGTATGACCCTAGAGTTTGTGTTTATTACGAGGATCCAAAAGTGTTAGAAAATATGGATGAGAAAGAGCTTCAAGTCATAAAATCTATGAACTATAAATTGTACCGGTTTTTAAATCGTTTGAAAAATTTTACGACTCATTATTCTTCAATAATCGCGTTCTTTGTATCAATCGTGACCCTTTCTTATTATTTACTTCTACTCAGTGGATTCAATCCTTTTGTATTAATAATTCCAGCAATCATAATCATAGGCTTGATATATTATTTATTGAAAAAAAGACAAGAGGAAGAAGATATCGAAATTTAAAATACTTTTAAAGTTCCTTAATCAAGGAAATCGATTCTTCTCCCTTTTTGAGATATTCTAAGTAAATAGCACGATTAAGATGTATATAGAATTTCTTTCCTTCTATTTCTTCTATCATTGCTAATTCTTTTAATTTTTTAATCTTTATTTGATTGTTTTCACTATAAGTCTGAACTAACTGAATAAGTGTTTTCACATTATTATTCAAATATCGTTTCCTTTTCTTGGGGTTATTTTTACTATTTTTTCCTTTCATTTTTAAAACCTTTTGTTTTACTTTATTTTTATCAATTTTAGCAACATCTGCAAAAAAGGTGACACCATAATTTTTAAGATTATTATATTTTTTAGATTCTGAGAATTTATCGAACTTTTCAAGAATCTCCTCAATAGAGCGATTTGCTAAGATTTCCCTCTCTTGTTCTTTTCTTTCTTTGAAATTCTTAATTAAATCAAAGTCTGAGACTTCATTCGAGGGAATGTTAAAATTAATATTTTGACGATTAATATTATCCGCTAAAACTAATTGATCCTCATCTGACAATACATTATTCATTGTTTCTTCTTTTCTTTCAGAAACTCTAAAAAAAGGTATATCAACTGTATCATTTGCTATCAGAATATAACATCTTCCTGATGATGTGCGGCCTGTTCTTCCTCGTCTCTGTATATATCTTATCTCCGAAGCAACTGGTTCGTAAAAAACAATGGCATCTACATTGGGGATATCTAATCCTTCCTCTGCTACACTGGTAGCAGTTAAAATATTAATTTCTCCATTTCTAAATTTATTCAGGATTTCAATTTGTTCAGTTTGAGTAAATCCTCTATCATCTATTTTGGAGGCCTGACCAACGAACTTTTCTGCGACTAATTTATTTCCAAATTCTTCATTAATCATATTTTTTAAAATTTCTGCTGTTTCTCGATATTGGGTAAAAATTAAAATTTTATTATTTTTAAATTCGGAGATTTCCTCTTTAATCAGCGTTATAAGCTTATCTAATTTCGGATGGCTTAAATCATCTAAATAATTTTTTGTAATAATAGAATTTATTAATTTAAAATGATCAGAAGTAATTATTCTCTTGGTAGATAAATTATCTTGATCTGCCTTAAATTTCATTTTATCTACAAAAGTGAGAAAAAGTCGTATATCTTGGGTTTCCAATAAGTCTTTAGCATGAAGAATTGAGATACAACTCGAACAATATGAATAAATAGAATGAATATTCAAATCATTTTCTCTAACAATATCGATTATTTTTGGAGATGTAAAATTTAATTCATTTAAATTTGTTCCATCATATCGTTCTTCATCAATTAGATTTCCATATTTTAAAGAAAATGTTAAATCTTGAGCAATTCTTAAGAAATCCAGTTTGGAATAATATCTTTTATAAGGATTAATTAAGTTCCTATCAATAAAGAATCTCAGAAAATTATTAAAAAGATTATGAAGAATTTGACTAATTTCTAATATTTTTATAGGTAAATCTACTGGTTCGAGAATGATATCTATATCGTTTATATAATCTTTTACATCCTCATCTTCATAGGTTTTAAATACGACATTCTCAACATAAAGATTATCACAGAGCTGTTGGATGGTTTCATAATCTTTACCGGGTGATGCGGTGAGACCTAAAATAAGTGGATCTGTACATGATTTCATATATTCTTTAGAAAGAAAGGTATACGCATAATTCCCTACTGTTCTATGACATTCGTCAAAAATTATCAAAGATACGTTATTTAAATCATAACGTCCTCTCATTATATCATTTTTTAAGACTTGAGGGGTTGAGATAATTATTTGAGCTTTCTTGAATGCAATAAGTCTTTTTTCTGGTGGTATTTTCCCGGTCAATGAGATAATTTTTTCAGATTCAATATCAATGAATTTCTTACATGAAGAGTGATGCTGATCTACTAATGGTCTTGTAGGCGCTAAAATTAGAATTTTTCCGTGAAGTGGATATTTTTTTAATCTTTTTGTGATTAATAAAATCCCTATTATCGTCTTTCCTAATCCTGTGGGAACCACGACTAATGTATTCTTCGTTCCACATTTTTCAACGATATTATCTTGATATTCTCGATAGTGAATTTTATTATCCTTTAGAAATGCACTTTCGAAAAATTGAGATTTCTTACTAATTTTACTAACCATTTTTATTATTGTTAGATTATCCTTTGTTTAATTTAAATCTCATTAGGGTATAGGATTTTTATAACATTAAATAATTTAGAAACTAATATAGATAATATTAGATTATTGAGATCAAAGTTAAAATTAAAAATCAAGTGATTTATTTGACAGAAACTTCAAAAAAAGAGGACGCACTGGAAGAAGAAATTCCAAAAAGTTCTAAATTAGCATTTGGAGGGATTTCTTTTACAAGTGGGTTTTTCTCAAGTCTAGTCATAGCCACAAGTTTTACATATTTCTACAATGTTAAATTAGGGTTATCAGAAACTCTGACTGGACTTGCATGGTTAATATTCATTGCTTGGAATGCAATAAATGATCCTCTGTTGGGATTTGTAGAAGATCGTACAAAATTTGAAAAATATGGAAGAAGAATTCCCTATATAAGATTTGGTGCTCCTTTATATTCTTTTCTTTTCATATTAGCTTGGTTTCCTATTTTTGTAGGAAGTGAGTTAGCATTATTTTTCAACCTACTATTTATGTTATATACATTTGATACGTTGTACACCTTGATAGGATTAATATCTTATTCATTACCTGCCGAAATGGCAATTACAGAACAAGCGAGATCAAATCTTATGGTTTTTGGAGCCATAGGAAGCGCCTTGTCAATGCTATTGTCATTCGTCATTCCAGCGATATTACTAACCGGGGATGAACCTTTAGAAGCTGATCCGTTAATTCCTATATTTCGAATTACTATGATAATATTTGGGATCATTGGAGGGGTCATTCTTTTTGTGAGCAGCTATTACATTAAGGAAAATAAATATGCTATGATGGAAGAGCCATTAAATTTCAAGGACAGTATCATTGAGACCTTTAAAAATAAACCATTTGTAATATTTGAGATTTCGAATTTTATTTTTTTAACTGCTCAATATATTTTAACAAATGGGGTATTATATTATGTTGACTTTGTTTTAGATTTAAAGGGGTTAATGGCGATGATACCTTTAATCTTATTTTTCCTCATGGTATTTTTATTTTTCCCAGTATATAGCAAATTAGTGAAAATGTGGGGATTGAAAAAGACATTCATATTTTGTCTACTTTTTACGAGTGCAGCCTTTATTATCGGGTTTATTATAGGTTGGACATTTGAGCTTGCGATAGTAGCTATGATTTTAATGGGTGCTGGTTTGAGTGGATATTTCCTCACAAATCAGATGGTTATGGCAGATATAATAGACAATGATGAGATCCTTACAGGAAAACGAAGAGAAACAAGTTATGCTGGAATGAATGCACTTATCACTAAGCCGACAAATTCTATCGCACCTTGGTTATTTTTAACCATAATAGGTGCATTTGGATTCATTAATGAACCAGAAGCAATCCAACCAGAAACAGCGGCAATAGGTATCATGATTGCATTCACCCTACTTCCCTCAATATTGATCTTAATTTCCGCAGCAATTATGTATTTCTTCCCTCTTGCTAGTCCGGAATGGAAAACAAAGAAGGAAGAATTGCATGAAGTCCATAGAGAAAAAGAGAAAGAATATCTAACAAAATTGGAAAAAGAAAATAAATTATAATTTATTCAATTTTTTTTTTATTTTTAATATAAGAAAAAACCATAACACGCGTACACTCTCGGTTAATGAGAAGTAAAAGAATTTATTATACGCGAGTTATGGAAAAAGAGTTGAGATAATATGATATCGCATCCAATTATTCAATATTAATTTTCAAATTTATTTCTTAAGCTTACTTTTCGTAAGCAAATTCTCTTTTTGAATTATAATAAATAAAAGTGATTTCAAACAGAAAGGAGGTTATTTGGGATAAAATTTTACCTCTTTTTCGTCTATTTTATATCCTACTAAACTTTTCTCCGTTAACATTCGCAACGTTAAGACAACCCATCCTCTAGCAATATTATTCATCATTCTCCCATGTGAATACAAAATATTGATAATTTCCTCAGGAGAAATCCCATGAGTGGCATTTTTTTCTATAAGTTCATGAACTTGATTTGTTCTGCGTTTTCTATGTTCTAAAATTTCTTGAATTCGCTCATGTGGATTTGTGACAGGACTCCCATGAGCGGGAAAAATTACCTTAAGATTAGGCAAATCTTTAATTCGATTTATAGAGTTGATATATTGCTCTATATCTGAATTAGGTGGACCGAGCCAAGTAGTGATAGTTCGGAGAATATTATCTCCAGAAAAAAGGATTCCTTTATCTTCATTATATAGAGAGATATGATCACTAGAATGTCCTGGTGAAGGAAAAGTTTCCCAAATTTCTCCGTCTATTTGGATTATTGTCTCATTATCAATTAATTTATCTGGTTTGTCAATAAAAGATAAACCATAAATGATTTGATAAAATAGGTGCATTAATGGTTTCCTTAATTGAAATTTTAACATATTAATAGTATTTTTCTTTATGTAGTTCTGCCTAAAATAGTTATCAGATTCATAATAATCATAATAATTTTTTCTTGAATTGATTACTTCAGCCATCTCTTTTGTTAATAGAATTTCGACATCAAGGTATTTTCGTAATTTTTTTAATCCTGAAAAATGATCTGGATGGACATGACTCGGTAGTACTCTTGTCACGCGAAAGGGGATATTTCGCTTTAGATATACTTTCTTAATTTTGTTGATCTCTTTTATTACATGCTTGATGGTGTTTCTGTTTCCATACCCACCATCAAAAATAAGCGCGTCTTTCCCTCCAATAACATAAATATTCTCTGGAGGTTTAATGGCACCGATAGTACCCTTTTCTCTTATTAAAAAAATTCCGGGAGAGACTTCCTTCATTATTTCTATTTAGCGTTCTTTTTAAAATAAGTTTTGTTGTTTAAATAAAGAAGTTTTGGGCAAGAAATAAATCAAATTTACCAACTTTCTAAATCTTCAAAAAATAATAATAAAGAATGCAGCAAAAAAATGAGGGTTCATTATATTAAGTGTTATTATTATCTTTGATTCAGTGTAATGTCTTTGCTGCTCCTCCATGACTTAGTTCTTCGCCTAATGCTATGCGAACAAGGTTGCTAAGAAGATATGGTTCCATTCCCTGTTCATATGCTAATTTTCTAAGATTTATAGCACACATAGGACATAATATAACAAATGCGTCTGCTCCTGCTTCTTTCGCATCCATGATTGTTTTCATTTTCCATTCAATTTCTTCTTCTTTTGAGACATTTTTCATTGATACGAGAGTTGTACCACAGCATAAAGTTCCCTCACGGTCATATTTTCGCTTCACTCTTTCAACACCTATTAACTCAAAAAGTTCATCTAATACTTCATCTTTTCCAGAAACATATCTTGAAGAACAGGGAGGATGATACGCAATTTTCATATTAAGTTTCTTAACTTGGTCAAAATGTTCTTTCACATAGTCTCGGTAATATTCGAAAGGATGAACAAATTTAAAGGGTACTTCAATATCATATTCTTGAGCCCAATAATTCATCGCTGTATAACATTCTTCATGGTAAAATAATATTTCGTCAACATTGAGTTTAGTATAATTATCCACTAAATTTTGAATTCTTTGTTTATTAACTGAGCTAGGTTTGCCTATATGAACAAAACCCATCCAAGAAAAAAAGTCTTCTCCTCCTACAAGAGTTAATCCTTCGAATAATTGCCCTTCAAAGATCCCTGGTAAAAATGGCACATTAAATATAGATGTCCCCATTATTGGTTTATCTGGATCTCCTTTTATTATTTTCGTTGGCATTTTTGTCCAATTTATATAATCTTGTATCAGTTCCTCATTTAATATATATGTTCCAGTTTCTTCTTGTCTCAGGTTAATCAGATCAAATGGATTTGCACCTTCGGGACAGATATCATTACAGCGGGCACACGTGACACAGTTTCTTGTAACGGGACTATCTTCACCATTTATCAATTTCTCAAATTCTTGCTTGGCTTGTTCTTCTGAATAATCCAAATAATAGCATTTGCTTAAACAATCTCCACAAAGAATGCATTTTTCTTCATAAAACATTATTTATTCTCCTAGTAAATTTTTATTGGATATTTATATAATAATAAAGTTGCCTATACTTTTAATTGATAGATAGTACTCTCGAGAGCATTTTTTTACTTTCTCTTTCATAATAATATTAATCCTTTATTAATTTCGATCCGATTTTACAGCTTGAAAATTTGATATTGTAGGTTCTCTGAATTTAATTGAATTTTAAGGTTATTTTATTATAAGGATGTATCACATAAATTTCATGCTGGAGACGTGTTTTTATAACATGATCTTCCCATTATTCAAGTAAAATTGCTTTTCTGATAATTTTTTTCAACTTTCATTAGATTAATCATCTTACTAGATCCGAATTTTGTCGTTAATTTTTTTTGATTTTATTTCTCTAAAAATTAAGCATAAACCATAATCTTTAAATATATGAAAGATATATGTTAATATAACAACTATATAATTAAAAATTAATTTAAATTAATTTAATAAAAATAGTGGAGGAAAATTACAATGGCAGGAGAATATATTAGTTGGTCTCCAATTAGAAGGCTCATGAAACATAATGGAGCCGAAATCGTTGCTCGAGATGCAGTAGATGAGTTAGTTAATTGGTTAGAGACAAGTGCAGAGAAATTAACAAAAACAGCACTTAGATTAACCAAGCATGCAAATCGCAAGAAAATAACGAGGGACGACATACTTCTGGCGATCAAATACTTCTAAATAGTATTTTGAAATAATTTTAATATCTCTTTTTTTTATTTATTTTATTAAATTTACCAAGAAAGCCTATTTTTTCATATTTTAATTCAAACTTTGCTAATTTTATACACAAAGTCTTCCAACTCTCAAGCTCTAAACAAATTTTTCTGAAAATAATAAATTTCTGTACTGTTTTTATTTAAATAGACTAAAAAAAATTAGAAAATATTATTGAAATGAAGAAAAAGCGGTTAATAAAAATTAAAGATCCACGATTACGTAAAATCCGCAAAGAACTAAGGCAACTATTATTAAAGTTATTTGAGACACAAATAAATAATTTTTTTGATGAAAAAAACAAAGTCCGAGAAAATTCAAGGATTACTTATAATGAGAAGAAAAAAAAACTTAGGGAATTATCGGGAAAAATACAAGAACTCAAGATCTCGAAGCAAGCCGCCCCTCTCTTGTTCGACATGTTCTCGCATTGACATTGACCTCATGTATAATCCCACCATTAATTCATGGTATTGCGAGGAATGTTATAAATTTAATCAGAAAGCCTCCCCAGGATTATATCCTTAACCAAAATTCTTCCCTTATTCATAATCGTATTATTCCAAATATAATTTTCATTGGAATTCTTTTTTTTCTGTGAATTAAAATTCTTACTCTAAGATTTAGTTTTATTAATTTTTTTTATTATCTGCGATTTCCCTCCCCCTTGGTACCCCCTGAAAACTTTGTAAAAAATAGTGCAAGTTTAGAAAAGACATAATAACTGTCATTTCTTATAATTAAATGACAATTTAAAAAATGAAAATATAAATGACAGAAAAAATAACTCAAAAAGTCTCCTCAAACGGAAGGATTGTAATACCAAAAGAATGGCGGGAAAAATTAGCACTTAAAGATAAAAATGAAGTTGAGTTGGAATTGAAAGATGATAAGACAATTCTAATCAAAAAAAAGACACATCCTCTTGAGATTGAAGATAACTTATTTGGAGATGTGTCTCCATTTACAGAGGAAGAGTTAAATCAAGCAAAAAAATCATTATTTCCTAATGAAGAATAACTAAAAAATTGAATATTCTTGAAATGAAATGATAGAAAAGGCTGTTGTTGATGCTCAGGTTCTATTTTATTTCCATTATGACTATCAAAAAATTCCTCCAATACTCCAGGAATTGAAACAAAAAGTAATAAATGGAGAAATAACAATAATCCTCCCTACAATAGCAATCGCAGAACTACTTTGGAAAATGAGAAGAGCTGGGAAAATAAACGCCTTTAAGGAAGCTCTTAATCGATGGGAAAGTTCAGAAAATGTCATAATTGATGATTTTAATTTAAAAGTCATAAAATTAATGCTAAAAAATGTTAAAAGTCATGAATTACATGATGAGATAATAGCAATGACATGCAAAAAACATAGTACAAATATAATTTATTCTAAAGACTTAAAATTTAATGAAAATTTCAATTTACAACTAAGGTCTTGGTAATAGAGGATTTTGTTTATCAGCGAATATTCACGCTGATGGGAAAGCACTTCAGCAGGACACGACAGATCCAAACCGATTATTGTTAGATTTTTTTGAGCAACCAAATGATTTAAATGATGGGGACATAATAACCTTTTCTGAGAGGGGACTTGATTTATTAGCTTGGAGACCCCTTGAATAACTAATAATATGATTTTTTTGATATCCTTTTCATTTTATAACCTATTATTTCTTCTCACATTAATTATTTTGTCCCTCCCCCGTGGTGCCCCCTCTAAAAATTATTTTAATTTTGTATTTTTCTGAAAAAAATTAAATAATCAGAAAAACATACTATCTGTATGACAATTCAAGATAAGACAATTGTTGGAAAAAAGGGAGAAATTCTTCCTAAAAAGCCTTTAAGAGAAATGGCGGGTATTAATCCAGGAGATGAAGTACTGATAGAGGCTTTTAAAGGGGAGTTAATCATCAAAAAGATCTATTCGATCGAAGAAGCATTAAATATGCCAGTTATTGACACTGGAACGCCTACAAAGATTGAAAAGGATATTGAAGAAGAAAGGATATTGCAGGAGAAATTAACTAATGAAGAACACTAAGCCACTCATACTCGACACAACTTTTATCTTACCTTTATTTGGTATAAAGATTAAGATGGATGATGAGTTTGAAAGCAATCTCAAACGGATTTGGAAGAATGAGATTGAAGGTTATCATGTTTATTTACCATCTATATGTCTGATTGAGACGATGTTCAAATTATTAAATGTGTACAAAAAAACAAATGATTTTAACGTTTTAGATAGATATCAAAAGATTCTCCCCACCTTGATTGGTTTCCCTATCAACATTTTTAATTGTGAATTAAATCCAAAAGCAAGTATGATTGCGTCAATTATAAGACATTCTGGACACATTGATTTCATGGATTGTTGGATAGCTGCAACTGCTGCAGCATTGAATGGGATTCTATTAAGTGAAGATATCGAATTGAAAAATATTTTAAAGAAAATTCCAGAAACAAAGAATTTATTAGTAATCCCTTGGAATGATTTTAAAACGAAAATAAGATTAAAGAAATAACAACCAAGAATCTTTCACTTATTTTTTACCTCCCTCTCCCGTGGTACCCTCTCTTGAAAAGGTACAAGATGAGGTATTAATTTAGATTTTTAGAATATCAGTTTTTTCAATTAATTCTTCGGTTGAGAACACAATAATTTCATTCTGACCTTTTTTTAGGTTTTTATCATTTGACCAAATATTAGATTTAATTACGAATTGCTCGACTCCGTTTTTTCCATCTTTCTCATGTATTAATAATTAGTTATAGAATTTAAATGATGCCAGAGCGCTAAATTATCACCAAACAATTTGTTCCACGCCACATTTGGAACAGATGACAATTTTACCTTTTTCTGGGAATTTTGGTAAAACATTTCCACATGCTTTACATTCAAGGTCAAAAACTTGATCCTCTGAGGCAATAATCCCCATTCTGAGGAGATTTTCTTTCAATTCATGAGTTAATTGAGTAATAGTGGATATGATTATTTCTGGATCTTTAGAAGTAATGATCCATTCCAATTTTCTGTTATTTTCTTGCCCTATCACCAAAACATCATTATTAGATTCAAGATCATTACCAAAATACCACATGATATGTTTCTCTTTATCTTTAGTGATATATTGAAAATTATTTGCTCTAAGAACGACTTCTAATCTGTTAAAGAGAAATTCATAATCTAGCGGCTTATCGGATCCCAAACCTATACTTTTAATAGCTTTCTTAATTTCAGTATGTTTAACAAATTCAGCAATTTCTGAACTCGGAATAATTTTGGGTTGGATTGAAATTTCTTTTAGACCAATATTCAGCGGTTCGGAGTTGATAACTCGAACATAATCATCCTTATTTATGAAAGCAGCAAATGACTTCACTTCCCCTTGTTCTTCCAAAGAATCGGTGGGATTAAAATAAAGCGTGACTTGTTTGTTTTCAGTTCCTTGGATTTTATCAAATTCTACTTTTATTTGTTCAAAAGATTGTTCTTCAATCTCTTTATCTTCTATTTGTGTATGATATATAGTAGGAGGGATTGTTCTTGTTAACTTTAAAAACACAGGATATTGAATTTTGATTTTAACTTCCTTTATCGGCGCTCTACTCTCATTTTTAAGCATACATACATATTTATATTTACCTAATTGAGGTATTAATTCAGTATATAGCTTAATTTGATTTTCTTGATCTATATCTTGTGTTGTTTTCGTAATCTTTTCTATTGTTCTGATCTCCGATTTCATATCCCCAAATAGGACTAAATCTTGGAGTTTCTTATTTCCATTATCTTTTTCACCGGATTCCATTTAGTTTACTCGCCGTCTAATTTAGTCAATGATTCAAACTTAAAAAGTTTAAATTCATTTATATTTATCAAATAGAAAGTGAAAAATTTATTAAAAGTTTTGGTTAATTGGCGATCATTTATCATACTTATATATTTATTAAAAAGAATTTTATATAAATAAAAAGATGCTGGAAGAACTAGACGATTTATTTGAAAGCTCAACTATTAGGCCCACTTTTAGCTATGTTCATATCATTTTAGCTTTGTATATCTTCGAAAAACATCCCGAAGGAATTGGACGTTATCGTCTAAAAGAAAACTTATTGATTGGGTCAGGAACGGCGAGGTCATTGATTAATAAATTAAGTAAGGTTGTAGATTTTATAGAAGTCTCTGGAAATAATAAACGAAGAGGACATGTGCTCACAGATAAAGGCTTAAGGTTTCTCAAAATGCTTAAAAAAAAAATTCCCTTATTAGAAGAGGGCAACACAAAAGCTCTAGAAGAAATAATCATTCAAGACAAAAAATTGAATGCGTATATCTGTCTTATTAAGAATTGCGCTGATAAATTAAATAGCGGGATTGAACAAAGAGATGCAGCGATAAAAGTAAATGGTTCCGGTGCAACGTGTCTTATATTTGATGGAAATGATTTAAAGTATCCTAAAAGTCCTAATATACAAAATAATCAAGTTAAAATTGGAGATAATCTACAAAAATATTTCAAATTGAAAACAACCGAACATAACACAGAATTAGAAATGAATGATGTTATCATAGTCGGTTTAGGAGATACTTCAGAGAGAGCAAGATTGGCAACCTTAAATTCAGCATTAACATTAATAGAATGACAAAATTGAGGTTTTCTTAATATTGAAATTTCAAAAAGATATTATACTTTTTCTTCCGGACAGCATTTTAAAGCAGATGGAGAATTGTGTGGAAAAAGCTTATCCAAATGAAGCTTGTGGCTTAGCTTTTGGAAAAAGAGAACAAATTAACAATCCAAACGAGAAAAATGATTTTCTCTACTATTTTAATATTGAAAGATTCAATTGTATAGACTCAGATAAAAAAAGTCCTATTGCATTTTTAATAGAAAATATTGAAAAACTAAATCAAATCTATCATGAAGCCCATCAAAAATTTAATATGAAATTCATAAGTATTTTTCATTCGCATCCATCAGGAAATCATCCTAGCGGAGCAGATAGAGAAAATATGGAACGATTACAAAATAGTGGGTTAAAATCATTTCAATTTATTATTTGGTCGATAATGGATGCTGAAAATAAGGATTTAAAAGGATTTATATTTCTGAATAATGAAATTAACCAAGTAGAAGTAAAGATAAAAAATTCAAAATAGATTTTGATTATTCAACTTGTTCGAAACCTTCTTTATCGATAACACAAATTTGAAGATCATAGCCAGAGGCTATATCACGTTTACGCGAACTGCTGATTGCATTTTTTATCAATTCAATGCCTTCTTGTTTTGTCATATTGGGTTTCCAATCTGCTTCTAAAACACCTAAAGAGTAGGTAGAACCTGATCCGAAGGATAAGAATTTGTCTTCTTCAAATAAAGCACCTAAGAGTTCAATTCCGTATAGTCTTCCGGATTCTTCTTTAAGAGAGTATCCACCAACAATCATCATAGCCATATAATATGATCGACCAGAAAAGAGTATATTTCGAGTTACATTTGCAATATATTTTGGTTCCGGGATTTTCTCTTTCTCTACTTCTCGTAGTCTTGATAGAGCTTTAATTTGATTAATTACATATTGAGCATCCGCAACTCCTCCAGAAATGGTAGCGGCAGTGTATTTATTAATCTCGAATAATTTTTGGGCTTGCTTTGACGCAACAGTATATCCTGCAGTCGCTTGTGATTCGGTTCCGATAACAACTCCGTCCTTATATACTAGAGCTACAGTTGTAGTGCCAGATTGTACCGCTTTTTTTAGAGTTTCTTCATCTAATTCGTGTAAATTAATTTTATCTTCCATCATATTTACTATATAAATCTACTTTAATTAATAGGTATTTTGTTTTTAATATATAAATAAAATCAAAATAATTAATTAGTTTTTTTATGCTAATAGAAAGGCAAAACGCAAAAATTTTAAAGAAATCAAGTATTCATATTTATACAATATAATACTTAAATAGGTTAATTAAATTGGCTCGAAGTCAAGCTCGAAGCAAGAGAAGGTATACCGGTAAAAAGTATAAACGTTTTCGAAAGAAGAGAAAGAGAGAACTTGAAAGACCCCCAATTGAAACAGAGATTGGAGAGGAAAAAAAGAAGAAACAGAGAACCTTGGGAGGAAATCATAAATTAAAATTATTTGGAACTTCATTTATCAATATAACCAATCCAAAGAATCATAATACACAAAAAGTAAAAATTTTGGGGTTTGAAGAGAACCAAGCTTCTAAAGACTTAAATAGAAGACATATCCTCACAAAAGGAGCTGTGGTTAAAACAGAATTAGGAAATGCAAGAATCACAAGTCGACCTGGACAAGATGGCCAGCTTAATGGTGTTTTAATCTAATTACGTTTAAGAAGAATTTTCTCCTTTTTTTAAAGCTTTCACACAGTTAAGTAAAAAATTACTTTTTAAAGTTTAGATTGATAATAAATTAACCCGTCCAATAATTGTTTATTACTCAGTTTTTTTAATTTTTTGAGAGACATCCAATTTAAATTATTTTCCCATTCATCTTTTTCTGCTAAAATGGTTTTATCTGGACTAAAATCATTATTTTTTTTAACTTTTGCTCTTAATAGAAAAGTTACAGATACCTCGTTCCATCCTTTCAAAATACTTATTAAAAAAATATCTTTACAAAGTGAAATCCCAACCTCTTCATATATTTCTCGCAAAAGTGCTTCCTTAGGATTACGGTTTAAATCATGATTTTCTAACATACCACCTGGAATAGTCATGTATCTAGGATAATAAATATTTTTATTAGATCTATTTCCGACTAGAATATATTTATTATCAGGAGAGAGGATAATACATTGAACACCTAACATTCCAATTCCGGATACAGGTTTAATTTTATTTGATACCATATATATAACAGTAGAAAATTGGATAATACCAACTTCTAAATATAATATTTCATCCTTAAAGTAAAAATCAAAGAGAAAAAGTAATTTTCCATCATAATCATTTGGAAATTCCTTTAAATGATTTTTCCAAAATTCTTTTATTGAGATATCATAATTCTTTGGAAGGAGATATTCTAAAGAGGGGGACCTAATCCATTCAATATTATTTAATAACAGATTTCCTTCCCATAAGCTCTTAAATTGTGGTTTTTCTTTAAAAATCATTAATATCGAAAAGATCTATTCTTGAATTTTAATATTTTTGACATTCGCATTTTTCCCTTCTATTATTTCAGTATTTTTACTCTCACAATTTTTACATTGAAATAATTGAAGCCCAGTAAGTTGCGCTTCTTCAGTTATCGTTACAATTGAGACTTTTCCGCAGTCTCTACATTTGATTTTGCCCGGTGTCATCTCAATTCTTAATTTGGCTCCTTCTGCGATACTCCCAGTAGTAGCCATTTTAAATGATTGTTTCAGTAAATCTGGAACAATAAGGGTTAGTTCCCCCACTTCTAAATATACTTCTGTAATTTTTTTCGCATTATACTTTTTGGCAGTCTGTTCTGCAATCTTAAAAATATTATGAGCAAACGCAAATTCATGCATAGTTGATACTTATTGTCCCCGCATCTTTTTAATTTCCTTAGCAATTTCTTTAATAACTTTTGACTTCTTTTTTCCCTTCGTATTAATCAAAACTCTACCTGACTCTTCCCACCATGATTTCGGATATTTTAAGATAGGTTCAATTTGGACTTGATATTCTAATCGTTTGGCAGCTGCTGCGACCTCTTCTATTGAAACTTTTTCAATAGCTAAATTCTTAGGAAGTCTTCTTCCTTGACTCCTAGTTTTTTTCAGATCAAAGTATTGCGGCCAGAATATTAGAAAAGGGGTTCTTTTTCGCATAAAAATAGTTCTTTCTATTAGTTATGATTATAAAAATGTGATATAATAAATAAATTATTGATTAGGATTATAATTTTGGGGAAGATCAACGAATTTCAGTTTTATGACTGAAAAAAATATGAAAAAAAATTAAAATCAGAATTATTTATTTACCTTTGAACTCAGGTTTTCTTTTCTCTAAAAACGCGGAAACTCCTTCCATTACATCCTTAGATTTGGAATTTATGGCGTATCCCATTTGCTCGAATTGAAGCCCTACCTCTAATGGTACTTGAGTTCCATAATCGATAGCCTTCTTTATCACAAATAAACTGTTCGTAGGAGCATTTCCCAACCAAGAGGCCCTTTCATGAACGAATTTCTCAAATTTATCATCATCTATTAAATAAGAAACGATTCCCCATTCATGCATTTTTTCTGCAGAATAATGATCTCCGAAAAACATAAGTTCTTTCACTCTGTATTTTCCAAGATGTCGGATTAAGCGTTGCGTACCTCCATTTGCAGGGAAAATACCCCTTGTTATTTCTGGAAATCCAAATGTCGATCGTTTCGAAGCAATTACAATATCACATACTAAAACTAATTCAAAGCCGCCACCCAGCGCATAACCATCAACTACAGCGATTAAGGGTTTAGGAAACTCTTCTATTAGATTGTACCATTTGTGTCTTCTATACATAGCATGACTTTGATGTCTCAGATTATCTCGATCTAAATCGGGAAATCCCCTTTCCGAAAGATCTGCTCCTGCTGAGAATGCAGGTCTTTTTGTATAATCTTTAGTACCTCTTAATACCACACAGCGAGCTCCAGAATCGACTTCCAAGGTTTTTAAAGCTTCTGAGATTTCTTCGAGAGTCTGATTTTGCAGCGCATTTAACTTATCTGGTCGATTTAATATTACCACTGCATAATTTCCATCTTCCACAAACTCTATTTTTATATGCTCAAAAAATTTTTCTTCTGACATAATACACACCAATTTCTATAATGTATTGGATTAATTATATAATTTTGTAATAGTAAAGTTGGCAATGTATATAATAAATCTCTCTATCAATCTTTTATATCTTAAACGTGAAGATAATCAATCTTATTAAAATAGAGGGATTTAATTATATCAATAGAATAACGTTTAGCAAAATAAAATGAGGAAAATAAAATGCCAGTTGTAAATGTTCAAGTTTGGAAAGGTATTTCAGAAGAATATGTAAAAAAAATAATCAGTGGAATCACTGATGTATTTGTGAATATTGGGATTCCAAGACAAGCTGTAGAGGTTATTATACAGGAAATCCCTAAAGAGCATTGGGGTGTTAATGGAAAACCAGCCACAGAATCTCTTCCAGATGAAAAACCACCTACATAAATTTTTTAAGAAAATTCTGATGTATCTTTTAAATAAAATAAAATTTAATGGAGAAATTTTTATTCCAATCTTGTATATGACTAATCATTTACAAGATATGATACAATAATAATATGAAAAGATTCAAAATTAATCTATGAAGAAAATTGATATTGGGATGTGAAGAGAAGATCAATTTGAATTTAAAAGAAAAGATAAGAGAATTTTGGAAAAAATATGAGAAATTTCATCTAATTTTTTTAAGTGGATTTATTTTTGGTATATTTTTTATGAATTGGATGTTGTTTTTTTTAGGAATAATAGACCTGAGAACTCCGATTTTCTTTACAATTTTCACTGTAGTTTTGGGTAGTATTGCACTACTAAGCAAATCTAAATATAAACTAGCAACAGCAAAAATAGTTTATATCGGACTTGGAGGAATTGGTTTGGGTGGTATAATATGGTTTATTACAGGGTATATATTTGTAGCCGCCCCTTGGGCTCCTTTGAGAATCTTACCTCCAGTCTTAAGAGGACGAATCTTTCTATCTATTCTATTTGGTTCGTGGGGATTGGGTGCGTTAATTGGGTATTTTTTAGGCAAAAAAAGAAACTGGAAAACAATTTTTACTGAACAAGTCAATAATGAATAGTTAATATTTGTAAAAATAATTCCGGTAACGATAAATAGCATTAAAACACAAGATATAATAACTTTAGAATTATTACTAACTTCATTTCTCATAATCATATTAATTTAAAGCTTTGTGAGTTTATAAAAAGAAAATGATGGATTTCAATATTTATCTTCATATATCAAAATAAGAATTAAAATTATCTAATATCCCATATTTTGATTTTCCTATTATAGGTATGAAGTTAAATAATGGGAGAGACGGGATTCGAACCCGCGACCTCTCAGCCCCCAGCCGAGAATCATACCAAGCTAGACTACCCTCCCATTTTTTTTCTATATGGATTGGAAATCTTTTTTATCGATAGATTTAAGAACATTCCTTGTTTTTTTAATTTTTTCTAACTTTTTATAGGTAAGAAAAAAGGGAGTATCACCCGATTATTATCGGGATATATATCTTTGATCTAGAAACATCTATTTCACGAAGATTTTTTTAGACTTAATGAAAATATTTTAAAGTAAAAAGACCATTCTATCAAATCAATATAATTCAAATTTCATAATAGGTTAGAATAATGGTTTTTCAAATTTTTCAAGCACCGACAGAAGATGCCTTAGGTATCCTAAGGTTGCCCGATAATTTCAATTTCTATGTCATTTTTCTTTTAGTCGCAGTGTTATACATTTACTTCAACGAAATTAATAAAAAGAATTGGAATGGAATAGCTGCTGGATTAATGCTATATACAATTCATTGGTTTGTGGAGATAATCAACGGAATTATTCAATTTTATTCAGGGTATGCATTATGGACAATCCCCACTGGTACAGCATATTTAATCCTAATAGGGTTAGGTGTAGAATTAAATTTAATGTTTGCTATAGCAGGTTTAGCAACAAGTAAGCTTTTACCAGAAGATAGGAGTGAAAAAGTTTTTGGAATTCCTAAAATGTTATTAATTGGAATAGGAAATGCGGCACTAGCCTCTATAATAGAGATGTTCCTAATTATGACCCCGGCATTTGTATGGATATATCCATGGTGGAATGCGCTAACTGTATTTATCTTTGTCTATATCCCATTCTTCGTGGGAGCTGCCTACGCATATTATTGGGAACCAAAAAAGCAGAAATTAATTATTGGGGGATTAGCTATTATAGATGTAATCCTTATATTAATATTTGCTGTTATTTTACCCGCCATTTTAGGTACTACAGTGATCTAAACTTAACTCTCTTTTTATATTATTATTTTTTTTTCTAAGAATTAAGAACTTGAACTAATTTCAAGAATCAGTCTTTATTTTATAAAGGGAATACTTTTTAGAATAAATAGAAGTATATAGCTAATAGAATTAAATAAATAGGTGAAAAAAATAGAATTAACCATCAATTCCACAATAGAATTAAACATCGGTCTTGAAATACATCGATTTGGGCTCGGTACATGGAAATTAAAGCAGAGTTTTGTAATAGATCCTGTTAAATTGGCTCTCAGCGAGGGATATCGATTAATCGATACTGCTACCTTTTATAAAAATGAAAAATACATCGGAAAAGCCATAAATGAGAGTGAGATTCCAAGAGAGGAGCTATTTATCACATCTAAAGTCTGGGATAGTGATCAAGGATATAAAAGTACGTTAAAAGCATTCGAAAAAAGTCTTGAAAATTTAGATATTGAGTATTTAGATTTATATTTGATTCATTGGCCGAGGAAAAAACGGAATGAGACGTGGGAAGCTTTAGAGAAATTATATTCTGAGGGCAAAGTAAAAGCGATAGGAGTAGCAAATTTTTCTATTCATCATTTGAAAGAATTATTAGAGAATTATGAAGTAGTTCCAGCAGTAAATCAGTTTGAACTTCATCCTTTTAATTATTCCGATGAAAAGGATTTGATTGAATTTTGTAGGAAAAATAATATTGCAGTAGAGGCATATAGCCCTCTTACACACGGAAGAAAACTTAACCATCCAAAATTAAAAGAAATTGCAGAGAAATGTAATAAATCAACTGCTCAGGTCTTAATTCGATGGAGCTTGCAACACGATTTTATTTGCATACCAAAATCTGGAAGTGAAGTGCATATTCCAGAAAATGCCAATGTATTTGATTTTGAATTATCCGATGATGATATGAAAGCAATAAATACTTTGAAAGAAGATTTTAGATTATTAAATAATACAAGTAAATGGAATTAAAATATAATTATAATTAAAATATAGAGGAATAACGTTAATGAATTTGAGTATAAATTCAACCTTTGAACTTAATAATGGAGTTAAAATTCCAGTTTTGGGTTTCGGAACGTGGGGATTAGATGGTAAAAAAGCTATTAATACAACTACATGGGCTATTGAAACAGGATACCGATTAATTGATACTGCATTTATTTATGGAAATGAGGTTGAAGTAGGAAAAGCCATAAGAGCAAGTGATGTACCTCGCGAGAAGATCTTTATAACAACTAAAGTCTGGCAAACAGATATGAGGTATCAAAAAACATTTAAATCTTTTGAAAGGAGCTTAAAAAATTTGAATGTTGATTATATAGATTTATTTCTGATACATTGGCCGAGAAAGAGGCGTTTGGAAACATGGCGTGCCATGGAAAAAATATATGAAGAAGGGAAAATAAAAGCAATCGGAGTGAGTAATTTTACAGTTTCTCATCTCGAAGAAATCTTAAGTAATTCAGAAATCATTCCAGTAGTCAATCAAGTAGAACTTTCTCCCTTTCTTTATCAAAAAGATTTGTTAGACTTTTGTCGTCAAAATAAAATACAATTAGAAGCGTACGCCCCCTTAACTAGAGCTATTAAATTAAACAATCTGGTTCTAAAAGAAGTTTCTGATAAATATAAAAAAAATCCCGCCCAGATTTTATTAAGATGGGCTCTCCAACATCATATAATTGCGATTCCTAAATCAAGCAGTAAAGAGCATATAAGGGAAAATGCGAATATTTTTAATTTTAAAATCAAGAAATCAGATATGAAGAGGCTTGATAACTTGGATGAGGGATTTAGAGCTGTAGAAGATCCTATATTTGATTAAGAATTAAGATTATAATATTTAGCACTTTTTATTTTTTCTGAGCTTATTTTAGATTAATATTAAATGAAAAAGATTTATTATCAATATATTCTATAATACTTACTAGATATCAAGAATATATTTTATTAGAAGTTAAAATAAATTCATAAAATAACTAGAAATAAAAAAGAGAAAATTATGACAGAAGAACCTAGTGAACCACCTAAAGAACCTTCTAAAAAACCTGAAGAGCCTAAACCAGAACCGAGTTCTGAATGGGGTAATCTTGAACGATGGGTGTCGGAAATAGGAAAATGGGCATGGATAATTGCTCTTGTAAATGGAATAATTAGTGTTTTCTGGGGTGCATGGAGAATGTTTTGGACTTTTCCCTACACACGTTGGTTTATATTAGGATGGTATATAGGTGGTGGAGTCGTAGTAATTATATTCGCAATCGCTATTGTTAAACCTCGATTCTCTAATAAATGTGCTGAAAAAGACTGGGACTTTTTGCTAAATGACATTTTAAAGTTAGGGAGTCTTAGATTTCCAATGATGTTTGTTTGGGCAATTATAGTCACAGCATTTGGTTATTATGCTTGGGGTGGAGCCGCCATATGGTTCCCTGCTATTGTTTTAGTTGTTGCAGGACCTAAACAGTATCAATGGACTGAAGAGTAAATCTTAAATCAAATCTTTTTTTTAATTTTTTTTTAATTTTATAAAAAAATCTAGACCTTATAATTATAGAAAGTAAAAAGAGATCAAGGAAATATTAAGATTAAAACTTATGAATATGAGAAGAATTAACGTTTTCTACTCTATAAGACTATATGCCAAAATCAGAGCACCATAAATTTCACTTAAATTTCCAACTCTTGATGTGTCAACCAGAATTCTAGGCAAACCCATATAAACAGCACCATATGCTTTTCCAGCCCCTAAATGTACTAAAGTTCTGTATATAAGATTACCTGATATTCCCTCTGGAGCCAAAATTAAATTTGAATTGTTTTCTATTGCGTTTTCTATAAGAATCTCATCGTGAGATATGATTATATCAGGATACATTTCTTTGAAATGTTTTACTACTTCTTTAGCTTCCTTAATCGTTTGATCGACATGTTCATCTCGTCCTAGGTCACCCTCTCTTCCTCCACTTAGAATACTAATTTGAGGGTAAATTCCAAATGATTTAAGCTGGTCTATCGCAAGGTTAATAAAATCTAACTTTGAAGGTAAATCATTACATTCATCGATCCCAACTGGACCATAAAAAAACTGACTTCCGCTATGAGTTTCTAATAAAGCGAGTCTTTGAACTTTCTTAACATTAAACCGCTCTTTTATTAATTTCAAGAATTTAGATGAACTTAAAGATCCTCTGATAATCGTATTTATTTTATAATGATCAAGGTTATCGAATATTGTTTTTGTAGGCTCTTCAGACTCAATTAAGATAATCTTTTCTCTATTTTTCTCATAACTTGAATTTTCTGATATTAAATGAGTAGATTTTTTTGAGCCAAATAAATAGATTTTTATAAATTCATTATCTTTGAATTGATTCAAAAATTTGATCGTTGCATAAAAGATTTTGTTATTATGATATTCTGAATCGCTTAATCCAATTCCAATGTTAGCAACTTTATCCATTGAACCTGTTTTTATTTTATTTAAAATACTCATAAATCCATTCTACCTTTTCTTAACTATTTTCAATTTTTTTTAATATGATATAACTGATAAATGATATTATCATTAATAATATAATAATTAAGATGTAAGTACTTAATGCTTTATAGGTTCCATTATAAAATAAAAATCCAAAAATAACAGTAATGGAGTTATAAACTCCGTGAAGGGTTATTGGAATAGTTAAATTTTCATTTCTGATGCGAAATAAATAACCTAGTAATATAGAAATTGCAAAATAAGGGAAGAACATTAAAATAAGATTAATAATAAAAGAAATTGGTGATATAAGTACTAAAATAAATGTAGCTGGTAAGTGCATACCTGTGAAAATTAAAGCAGTTATAAATAATCCTGCCTTATCTCCTATATTCCTAACCAATCCTTTTTGCATATATCCACGAAAAGCTATTTCTTCAGAAGGCCCAACAATCGTTAACATTACAATTACTAATAAAATAATTTCTGTCAAGTTTGCTGAACCAGTAGGATCTATTTGACTACTAGAGTCTATTGAAACATTTGGGAACAGATTTACAATAAATTCTAAAAAAATTGAAATAAAATTAACCATAAAGAAAGCCACCACAGCAAATGCTAATCCTAATACTATTTCTTTGATAATATTAACCTTAGATCGATTATTAATGGGAATTCCCAAAATTCCAAATCGATTTCTTAAACTTGGCTTTTTTAAATAACTTCCCGCTGATATTAAAGGAATAATGATGAAGATCAGTTCAGAGAATGAGGCTAGTATCAAAAAAGTCGTAGAATTGAGGAAATTTTCAATTATTTCGATATCTGGCAGCCCAATTGAGAGAAAAACTATCAGAAATGTAATGGCTGTGACTATTCCTTGCATTATAGTAAAAGCAAGAAGGGGAAATAAGATAGCGGGTGGATTTTCCCATAATGGCTTCTTAACATTCTTAGAAATTTCTTCCTCTGTTAATTTTTTTTCAGAAGATTTATATTCAGCACGTGTGATCTTACTAAGAGCCCCTTTTTGTTTTAAAGCTTTAAGATTTGATCCACAATAAGGACAGAAAGTAATATTATCTGCATTATGAAGAATCTCTTTTCCACAATATGGACAAAAACGCCATTTAGAACTAATATTGTATATATTATTAGTTAAATCTTTATCGCTCATCTTATATTATAAAGAAATCTATAATTTATGAATAGCTGTCTTCTTAAAATTAATATCCGAAGAAATTTAAAAATGTCGGATTTATAATCCTTTTCGTAAAAATCATTAAATAAAGTATGAAGATTGGAAAATTTAATGTGTATAAATTAATGAGTAAAATAACATAGTAAACTATTTCCTTCCAATTTTATAGGATTCACGAATCCATATCTCTCAAATTGAATAGTTTTTCTCAGAGGAATTTCTTTTAAATTAATTTCTCCATACCCTTTAGAATAATTTCCATCTGGTTTTAATATAGATACTTCAATTTTTTGTTCTTCGGGAACCCATTGTAGAATTGAATATTCTCTATTTAATTCTTTACTGTGATATTCTGCTTGAATGAGTTTTTTAGATTTATCAATAATATTAATTTCAATATTCATTAAATCTTTTAACCTTATAATTTCTTTATCAGAAAGATTCTTTATATCTTCATTAGCGATGTAAATGATTAATTTACCTTCGATAATTTCACAATGAATTTCTCTTCTTCCCTTTTCTGGTTTTGTAGGTAAAAGAAGAGGTTTAGCTGTAATTTTATCAAAAGGAATATTTGTGATCTCGAGTTTTATAGGATCTTCTACGAAAAAATATCTGTTAGAGATATCATCAATTAATTCTTGATTTTTTGAATACAGCCAATTCACCGAAAAAGTGATTCCAGACATAGACATACCTAAGGCTAATAAAGTTTCTCGAACAGCCTGTGGTTGAAAGCCTCTTTTTTTCAGGGATTGAAGACTCCATGTTCTTGGATCATCCCAGCCCTCATATTCACCACGTTCAATTTTATTTCGCGCATCTGTTTTACTTAATTTCATATCTGGAAAATTAATACGACCATAATGAAGAAATTGAGCTTTTTGCCATTTAAAATGATCCCAAATGAACTCTTCTATATAATCTTCTTTTATGAGATCAGATCCTCGTAAAATATGCGAAACACCTATTAAATGATCATCGATCGCCCACGAGAATTCCAACATAGGCCATATTAAGTATTTTGTCCCTACTCTGGGATGGCTTGCTTCTGATATTCTCATAATGATTTGATCCCTAAGGGCAGGATCTTTATTATTCATACCTGTTTTTAACCTTATAACAGCATCTCTTTCTGTATAGTCTCCATTTAACATTTTCTGCCATTCTTGGACATTTTTTTCAACCGATTGATTCCGATGGGGACAATCACACCTCTTTTTTTTGTATTTTTCTCTAAATTCAGCAGCAGAACAAAAACACACATAAGCTAAATTATCTTTTATCAATTTTGAACAATAATCATAATATATCTCTAGTCTATCACTTTTATAGTAAATTTTAGAATATTTTACATTCAGCCATTCCAATCCTTCTTTAATTAAATCGTATGCTTCGGGTAATACATATTTTGCTTTCTCGGGTTGAGTTTCTCTTAATGATTTTGGACTTCCGATGGTATCATCAAAGAATAAGATAAGTTCTCCATCATTTTTCTTAACGTATTCATCATTTAGAACCACCATGCGAGCATTGCCTAAATGTAAAGCTCCACTTGGATATGGTGCCATTCTCATAATTATGTTATCATATTTTTCTTTATTCGGAAGTTGAGGCAATTCTTTTTCCTCCTCTTCTTGATCCTCTTCTTTTAAAGCATTGGGATCCATTTCTAAGAGTTTAGTTTTTTGTTCCTCTATGGTCAATTCTTTAATCTTATCTATTATATCATCTATTATAGGCAAGATCTCCTGCGCGTGAGGTCTAAGATCCTTTCTTTGTGCCATCAACTTTCCCATTATTGCTTTTTTATTGGGGGTGCCTTCAAAGTCAACGGCATTTTTTAATCCACTTTTCCAGATAATTTTTTCAACTTCTTCCTTATCCATTAATAACACAAATCTATTTTTTATTTAAATTCTAAATATTAAAAACAAGGTTAACATGAAATAATAATGTAGAGTCTCAAAAAAAATTAAATGTTTAGTAAGAATTTTAAATAAAACCAAACTAAGAAATATAAACACATAAAACAATTTTAATTAATAACGATTGAGTTGATGTGAAATGGGTTATTATCGTGGATATATCTTAGTTCGTTTGAAAATGGTAGGAAAGGAATGGGATGTCGCAAATAAGTTAAAAGGGCTTAGTTCTAAAGAGGAGGGCGAGGATTGGAAAATTACTTATTCCACTCCTATATATGGCGGATGGGATGTTATAGTTGAATGTTCTTTTTCTGATTTGAATGAATTGGATAAAATCGTGACATATTGCCGTACAGATCCTGAATTAAGCGCTGCAATAGAAGAGACTACTACTTTGATGGGAACCAAAGACGATTATGATTTTTAAATTATAAAATTTATTCCATTTGACTTTTCTTTTTGTTTTTACTTTAGAATAATTGAATAGATTAATTAGATATATTTTCAAATAAGAAGGTAAAAGGAAATGAATAAAAATTTATTTGATGCTTTAAGATCTGTGTTCTTTGACCTAAATAATAACGATTTAATTGAAAATATATCATGTATTTTAGCCTATGTCTTAGAGAATAATAAAATTACTGCAAGAATAATTCTGAATCTTTCAGATGAGAACTATGAAGATATATTATTTATACTTTTTGAGAAAAAACTCATAATTCCAGAAAGTTCTTACAGAGGTCTTGAGTGGCAAGAGTGTAGATTTTCACTTGACATGAATCAAACATACAAGATGCCTATAATAATAAAAAATTTAGTAAAACTAGCAATGAAATCAGGAATTTGGAATTTAGAACATGCTATATTACATACCTTCATAAAGATTGGAGATAAAGATCATGAGAAGATGCCAACCTTGATTCATAAATTATATGAGAAATCAAAGAATTACAGAATTAAAGGTAAGATGATAAGAGAAATTTGTAAGGATTTAGGATTAGAAGAGAGAACAGGCGCTCTCATTTCTGAACTAAAAGGTGTCGGTATAATGAGTCCTGAGTTAAGCAGGTCTCTATTTTTATCTTTAAAAGAAAAAACACCTATCTATGAATTAAATCCTTCTCTTTTTTAATAAAAATTGTACGAACTTGACTAAAAAAGAATTTAAAATAGAGAAATGATAATTCATATCAATGATCAAAGTATTTTTCCAATAAAATTATGAAAGAATTATCAAAAAAAGCATACTATAACAAAGTTTATGGCTCTTGGTTGGGACGCATTTCAGGAGACTTTGTCGGTGCGCCTATTGAGTTTTTACCAATTATTCTAAGAAAACTCATTTACGGAGAGATTCATTATTATCCAAGAACGATAGATATTAATTATGTGAATGATGATGAGATGTATGAAATTTGCGCTCTTGTTGCTTTACAGAAGAATGGGATAAGAATTTCATCTCAAGATATAGCCCAAGAGTGGGTAAATCTACTTTATACTCAAAACTTTACAGCTGAAAAGGAAGCTTTGAATAATTTAAAAGGCGGTATAATGCCACCAGAGTCAGGAAGACGAAATAACATATATTATGATGCCATTGGAGCTCAAATGAGGGCAGATATTTGGGGTCAAATCTCTCCGGGTCTTCCAGAATTAGCAAAAGAATATGCTCAAATTGATGGGAGAATCTCTCATGCTGGTATAGGGGTTGAAGGCGAGATTTTCATAGCAGTATTGATTTCTCAAGCATTTTTTACACCTAATATTTACAAGAATATAATAAGCGCTCTCAAATATCTTCCTTCCACCCGTGAAAGTTTATATAATCAAATGGTTGAAAATGCCATCAGATTATATGAGAAATATCCAAATGATTATAAAAGAGCACGGCAAGAACTCATCCAATATTGGCATTATATCAGAAGAAATGTGTTTTTAGAAGAGGAAGACCTATTTAGTGAAAGAAGTATAAAATTTCTTAATAGATTTATTTCAGGAGTACATGTACTCCCTAATGCTGGTATTATCACTTTAGCACTTTTATATGGTTCAATGAGTGGAGACCCTCTTGGGAAATCCATCTGTATTGCTGCTTCGATGGGGTTAGATACAGATTGCAACTGCGGAAATATAGGAGCTATTTTAGGAGCCCAAATTGGTGCAACTAATATTCCAATGAAATGGAAAGCCCCTCTACGTAATACATTTTCAACTTATGTGAAAGGACATGAAAGATGGAAAATTACAGAGTTAGCAAAGCAGATTTATAAAGTTGGGTTATCTGTTATTAAAGAAAAAGGAGAGGAGATAATAAGGATTATTTAATAGAATTAATCTTGAACTAATTTCCATAATTTAAAAATAAGCTAGTTCTAAAAGGTTTTTAACGACATCTTCAAAAATAACTAACCCCATTTCTTTATATCCTTGAACTGAAAAATGTAATCCATCAGAATAAGCATATTCTGGTTTTAGATTTCCTTGAGCATCTGCCATTCCATTAAATAAATCAGCATAAGGAATTTCCTCTCTTTTAAAATAAGCCTCTAATTCTTGATTTAATCGAAATTTTCGCTCATGATAATTTCCACTTGTTGATTCTTGGCGAATTGGTGGGATAGTAGCCCCAATTGTCTTAATACTTTTATTCTTGGATTGAATATGCAAGGTTTTAATATTTTCAAAGATCTTTTCATTTGATATCCCCCATCCCAAATCATTCGTTCCCCCAATAATTATTGAATAATCTGGTTTTGGGCAAAAATTCAATAAGTCTATTTCAATTCGGTTTAAAAGATTTCTTGTTAATTCACCTGGAATTCCCTTGTTAATAAAATTAAGATCCTCCATAAAATAATTATCATTCTTACTGAGATTCTTCTTGAGAAATTCGATACAATAATTATGTAGCCAATATTCATACTGGGATTTTTCATCTCCATAACCATTAGAAATCCCATTTATCGAGGGAGAATATCCCGGATATCCAGATGTAAGTGAATTACCAAAACAGAGAAAAATCATTATCGAATTCGTAATGATATATTCTTTTATATTTATTTTATTTCAAACACATAAGAATGGGTTAAATAAATATTTCTTTTTTTAATTTCAAGTAAAATTGTGGATTTCTGCTCTTTTTTCTTATAAATAAAAAAAATAAGATATTTAATGATATTTTTTTATTTTTTTTTTCCATGAAAAAAGAAAAGCAACTAAAAAGATCGTTAATGAGGTTGATAAAAATATATATAAATTAAATCCTTGTATTTGATTTAATCCTTTCTCTGTATCTATTAGTACAAATGTGCTAACACTAATATCTTCACCATTACACGCTTTATCGATGGAATAATAATATATTTTATAAAATCCATAATCTAATCCGGAGAGATTAAACTCATTTTCATATCTAATCCATTCAGAATTGTTAATCTTGTACATTGTTTTGTCAGTTCCAGAACCATTAAAATCATCAGAAAGAAATGTAAAGGTTGTTGATCTATTTACTTGATCTATAATATTTTCACTCATACTTATAAAGACTAGTTCAGTTTCAGGAGATATTAAATCAATAATTTTCATACTATAATATCCTGAATTATTTAATTTAATAGTGGTCCAATTCGCAGAATCTTTTGCGCAGAAATAGAATGAAAAAAGGTCATCCCAATTTAGGTTGTGAATATTTAATTCAATTTCCCAACTATTATTATCGATATTAAGCATTGATCGATTTTGGAATGTTCCGGTGGTATTTTCACAAAAATACAGATACTTGAGAATAGTTGTATCATTGACAATGCACTTAAAATTAATTGTTTCATCAAAATATTGAGGTTGAGTGTTGTTAATATAAGAATTCGTAAATTCAAAATTAATAATGGGAGCTGAAGTATCCTTAATTATTGTGAGGTCTTTGGTGTTCAGATTTCCTTCGGAATCATTTCCATAAAATCTAATAGCAATTTCACCATCATCCAGACTTTCCCAGATTGATTGATTTATTTTTTCATTTTGCGGGAGAGGAAAATGAGAGCCGAGTGAATCAATTTCATACCATAACTCATCTAATGCAGGATCATTACACTCTATCTCTAATTTGGGTGGATTCGTATTATTATTGAAGATTTTTCCCCCATATGGAGCTTTAATGGTTATTGTTGGACCATCTCTCCATATAGGAAGATAATCCCAATTATCACCAAATATGCCAATAGTATAATATGGGCTATCTCCTATCCCATTGTCATCTAAATCTTGTCCTTGGTAATCGCCCCAATAATTCCCTATTTCGGAGTTATTAAAATCATTATGCGTGTAACCAGGGTTGCCAATATTATTAGTATTATTAAAAATATAATTATTAAATAAGATATTATTATTGGACCCACTAAAACTGATACCAGCTATTTGATTATTATATATTTCATTACCTGAAAAATTATTGCGATTACAGTCATCATACAACCAAATTCCGTATTTATCATTTGAGTGGATTTTATTATTCCTAATGACAGAATGAGTTGTATCATACATATATATTCCATTTCCCGTACAATTGGAGATAGTGTTATTAATCACATTAACATTAGGACAATTACAAAAAATACCATTCGAATTCGAATTTCTAATAATATTATCAGCAATTACATTATTATTAGGAGAATAAGTTAAGATCCCAATTTGTCCATACCTTTGATAGTCCGGATGACCACCACCATTAATTTCATTTCCAATTACTTCTGAATTTAAGATATTTCCTCCAAAAAATATTGCTATTTGGCAATTAGAGAAAAAATTGTAAAGAATCTTTAAATTATTTATAGTGCTTTGGCAATATAATCCACTATTCCAACCATAGAAATTATTTTTAGTGAAATTTAAATTAGAACTTCCATAATATAACCAAATTCTGTCTAATATAGTGTTATTCGTAAAAATAATACTATTAGCACAGGAAATACTGAAAGAATATGTAAAAGTATTGTTAATGAATTTTCCATTATCAGTTTCATATATATCATCTCCATAAATTAAATCAATATTATTGATAATACAATTCTGAATAAGGAAATATTTATTAGTGTGTCTTATAATAAAAGTCTCATTTATCACATAATTTTCAAGCACATAAGGAAACTCTTCTGTTCCGTTACCATAACAAATCCCTTGGTTCACGAGATTTTCCCAATCTGAATTGCTTTCCACAATAAAATCATCCCATGAGAATGAGTTTTTTATTTTTGGGAAATTCTTATCAGAATTTTCAGTATTTATTTCGATAGGTATAAAACTTAGAATTAAACTTAAAATTAAAAGAAAAAAAAATAAAAAGCTAATAGATTTTGTTTCAAGATTCATCTTTAAAAGGGGAATTTTTGCTATTTATATTAGGTAAAACTTTTATTTAAATACTTCTTTTCTTTTTTTCTGATATTGCAAATATACTAATACCCATTAGATCCTGATAGAAATCTTTCTTTTGGAGTATTACTAAATACTAATCGACATGTGAAAAAACCAAAATTTATTTGAAATTTGGTTCGTTAAAAAAAATGAGAAATTAAGATTTGAATTTTCTTCTGAGAGATATGAGAGAAATCACAGTTAAACTAAATATCAGAATGAAGAGATTATACCCCGGAATATTAAATTGAGGTTCCGAGGGGGGGAAATCCGTAGGATCAAGAGGATCATATCCATTATTGACCTCATACCCATCACTATAGCCATCTCCATCTGTGTCTTGCAAGGAAGGATTAGTCCCAATTAAATATTCATCATAGTTCGTTAGAGTATCCGTATCAGGATCGGCATCTGTATTTGTCCAATTTAGATCTAAATTATATTGTGCTTCCCAATAATCTGGGAGTAAATCTGAGTCCGTATCGTTATTCCACGGATCAGATCCATACATCAAAACTTCCTCTCCATCTAATAAGGAATCATTATCACAATCATTATCATGGGGATCTGTATCGTTCTGGTATTCTTCGAGATGCGTCAGTCCGTCCGAATCCGTATCGTTTGTAGCGTCATCTGCCAGAGGATCTAAACTATGCACTACTTCCCAGCCATCAGGGATAAGATCGTCATCCGTATCTGCATCATGGGGATCTGTATCGTTCTGGTATTCTTCGAGATGCGTCAGTCCGTCCGAATCCGTATCGTTTGTAGCGTCATCTGCCAGAGGATCTAAACTATGC